>OGPZ01000886.1_pt1 | contig 24050 bp, 23 predicted proteins | sample 1553111 | NCBI WGS metagenome assembly OGPZ01 (sample SAMEA2579968, study PRJEB22360) | human gut metagenome
AAGTACAGATATTGTATTTCTGCATGATGGGAACATAGGGAGTCCATATAAAGGCTATGAATACCGGGCATGATGGAAGTTTATCGACCGGACATGCAAACAGTCCGAAAGATATGCTCAAACGTCTGGAAGCCTTGGTGTTGACAGCAGTTGATATCCCGCTTTTGGCAGTTCGCAGTCAGATTGCATCAGCGATCGACATTGTTGTGCAGCTTGGCCGTTTGCGTGACAGATCGAGAAAAGTATTAGAGATTGATGAAATGATTGGAATGGATGGAACAGAGATTATTATGAGGCCATTGTATTGTTTTAAAGAGCAGGGGGAAGATGAGAAAGGCAATGTGATCGGTCAGTTGGCTGCGACCCAAAATGCTCTGTATCATACTCAAAAACTCAAGGCGGCAGGCATGGAACTGCCTGAGTTATCTGATGGGCATCAGGCAGAAAAAGGAGATGATTATGCAGAACGGTAAAATACAGATTATAGGAAAAGGTTTTTTGAAAGGCTTTATAAAAATGGCAGTTGTCAGTATGCTTTTTTATCGGAATATGATACCGACTTTCGTTATTGGGAGCATTGCCGGTATGATGGGAATCCGACAGGAAAAAAAACAGATCAGGGCAAAAGAACAAAAAGAGATGACAATGCAGTTTAGGGATGGCTTGCAAGGGATAGCCTCCGCATTAAGTGCAGGATATGCCATTGAAAATGCTTTTATGGAATCGAGAAAAGATCTGATGCTTTTGTACGGAAAAGATAGTTTGCTTGCAAAAGAATTTTTATGGATCGATCAACAGATCAGTATGAATCAGCCAATAGAAAAGATATTGTATCAATTTGCAAGAAAATGGAATATAGAAGACATTTCTTCATTTGCCCAGATTTTTCAAACGGCAAAGAGAACAGGTGGTGATCTGATCTGTATTACACGTTCCTGTGCAGAAAAAAACAGTTTGAAGATAGAAGTGGGAAGAGAAATACAGACAATGATTGCCGGGAAAAAGATGGAAAGCCGTATTATGAACGCAATTCCATTAGGTATGATTGTCTATTTCCGATTGTGTTCACCGGGATTTTTAGATTGTATGTATCGTGCAGGCGGTCGTATTGTTATGACGATATTAATGAGTATTTATCTGATCGCATATTACTGGAGCGATCGCATTTGTGATATCAGAGTATAGGATAGGCTGTTAAAGGAGGAATAAAGCGTGTTATTGGAAGAAATCTGTGTATCGGTGGGAATTCTTCTTTTGGGATTGATTGCATTTCTGGCAGTAAAAGCGGAGAAAAACGATCAAAATCCATATCGGAATATCAAAGGAAAGAAATTAAAAAGCAGTATCTTTTATGTTTTAATCCATATGAAAAAACGGATCATACCAAAACTTTCTAAAGAAAAGACAGATACATTGAAGAAAATATATCCCGGAAAGGGAATAGAGGAGATCTATTATCTTTTAGGAGAACGAATGCTGCTTTTGGGATTTTCTGTAGTGATGCTTGGAATGTTGCTTGCAGTTGGCAGCGGACTTGTGACGCCTGCAATGAATCTGATACAGGGATATTATCTGAAAAGAGATGTTGCAACCGGACAAAAACGTTATGTGGATGTAGTAGCAAAAGCCGGAAAACACCAACAAGAGATCACGATACCTGTTTTACCCGAAAAGTACAGTGAAAAAGAAAGAAAAAAGAAGTTTCGTGAAGCAAAGCAATATATTGAACGAAATTATCTTGGCGGAAACAAAAGTGAAAATCAGATCATAAGTTCTTTGAATCTGATGACCACAATACCAAAGAGTGCTGTCTCGGTAACCTGGTCTAGCAGTGATCCTTCTGTGATCAAAGAAGATGGAACGCTGCTTGCTACAGATTGTCAGGAAGCAGTCGTGATCGAGCTGGTTGCTGTGATCCGTTACAGAAAAAGAACAGAATCCATATCTAAAACAGTAGTGGTATTGCCGGTACAAAAAACAAAAGAACGCTTATTCTGGGAGCAATGGCAGGAGCAGTTTGCACAAAATGAAAAAGCCTCTAATACCACAAAGTATCTTTTCTTGCCGGAACAGGTCGGAAAGCAGAAAGTGTCGTATCAGGAAAAAGTCAGACAGTGGAGCAGTACGATTCTTTTGTTGACCTGTATTTTACTGCTGCTTGTTCCTTTTAGAGAAGGGAAAAAATTACAAAGTGCCATGATAAAAAGAGAAAAACAGTTAAAAATGGATTTTCCGGAAATGATAGAACGCTTTACTTTATTAGTAGAAGCAGGACTAAGCGTGAAGGGTGCATGGCTTCGGATCACACAGGAATATGAGAAAAGAGAAGAAAAAAATAAAGTCCATTATGTATATGAGGAAATGATCCTGGCGGTCAGAGAGATGGAAAATGGGATGAGTGAAGCAAAAGCATATGAATTGTTTGGTAAAAGAACAGGATTGCTTCCGTATATGAAGTTTAGCACTTTGCTGGTACAAAATTTGAAAAAAGGAACAACAGATTTGATCCGTCTTCTTGATTTTGAAGTGGAAGATGCTTTTCATGAAAGAAGAGAAAATGCAAAAGTATTGGGAGAAGAAGCAGGGACCAAATTGCTGTTTCCGATGATGTTAATGTTGTCAATTGTTTTTGCACTTATTTTATATGCAGCATTTCAAAGTATGTAAGTACAAAGCACCATAAAGGATTGCATAAGAAATAACAGAACCGGAGAAACGGTTAGGTTAGAACATGAAAATGACAGATATTGATAGGAGGACAAAGCTTATGAAAGTAATCAGAGAAGTTTGGCAGGAAGAAGATGGGATCGGTGTGGTTGAGATTATATTGATCTTAGTGATATTGATCATGATCATTGCGATTTTTCGAAAGCAGATTGTTGATATTATTGGAAAAGCCTTTAAACAGATCAACAGCAATGCATCGGATGTTAATTCTAAAATTGAATTACCAAAAGAATAACAACAGTCTGTACTTTCGAAATTCGGTTGAAGGGATTCGTTTTTGAGAAGATGCCGAGAGTACATCAGTAAACGGAAAGGAGGCTGCGAATGGATCAAAAAGAAGACGGAAGCATTACAGTTTTTCTTAGTATTATTTTTCTTTTGTTTTTTGCAATGTTTGGCGTGACTTTTGAAAATGTCCGCAGCCTTATCAGTGCCGGACATGTTCGTACGTCTGCCTATTCTGCAGCTGTAACAGCATTTGGTGACTACAACAAAGAGTTGTATCGGGAGTATGGTTTATTTGGGTATGGCGGCGCAGAAGGAAAGAATGTTTCTGATCTGGAGTTTGCGTATCAGAGGGTTCTGTTTGAAAATCTTAGTGCAGTGCCGGTTAAGAAGGACAAGCAATATGTGGATCTTTTTGGCTATCGGGATATCGATGCTATTGTAAAAAAAGCAGATTATATTACAGACTCTAATGAATTTTTAGGTCAGGTGACAGCTTTTTTGAAACAGGAAGCAGTAATGGACATCAAAGATACTATTGACCAAAAGATACAGACAGCGGATAAGAACGAAATACAAAGTAAACTTGCCGTGACAAAAGATTATGAGCAGGGAAAATACGAGAAGTCTGATGATAAAAAAGCCACAAAAGGCAAAAATGCTGCAGAAGAAAAACAAGAGATCAGTCATGACAAGACAGATTCTGCCGGTGGAAATCCGTTAAAATTTTTCACCAATTTGGCAAGAGATGGGATTTTAGGACTTGTGTGCGATGAGGATAGAATGACAGATGGTGTTATTACTTCCTGTCAGGAGAATGACAGATCTGATCAAAAGGATGAGGATGACAAGAAGAATAAAGAGGGCACAAAGAAGGCAACTGATATAAAAGATATGCAAAGAAAAGATGCGAAGTCAGAATCGGAGACTGGTGCCATTTTGAGTGACTTTATCAGTAAAAATCAAAAGCAGGAGGATGAGAGGGAAAAAGTAAACAGTCCTATAGAAAAAATAGGTATAATTCGTTATGCCAATAAAGTCTTTTCTTCTTATACAAATGAGCAGAACCGGACAACGAAATATGGTCTCGAATATCTGATCGGGGGAAAAAGCAGGGAAAAAGATAATTTAATTTCTGTGATCAATCGGTTATTAGTTGTTCGTTTGCTGTTAAATTTTACATGTGTTATGAGTGATGCGGCTTTTCAGGAAAAGAGTCTGGCTACAGCAACTGCAATTGCAGGAATTACCGGTCTTCCATCCGTGATAAATGCAATACAGTATACTATTTTATTAATTTTGTCATTTGAGGAAGCCTGTGTGGATGTTCGAGCCCTGTTGATGGGAAAAAAGATTTCTGCTTTGAAGAAATCATCTGATTTTCAAATGAAATATGAAGAAATCTGCATGGGGTCGAAAAAGTTATTTACGCAAAAAGCCAATGTATATCCAAATGATGATGGAAAAAAGGAGATATCGTCTATATCATATTCGCAGTATTTATGGAGTTTTCTTTTATTTGTTTCGCAAGATACGATTGAAAAAAGAATTTTTAGTCTGATCGAATATGACTTGAGAGAGAAATATAACCGGACATTCTGCGTTCATACCTGTATTTGCAAATGCAGATATAAGATCAACTATCAGATACCATATCAGTTTTGTGAACTGCCATTTCTAGAGAACTCTCTTTTTCAAACAAAATATACCTATAAAAGTCTGGAGGTGAATTATGGATATAAAAGTGAATAGGGGTGTCCTTCGCTTTGTAAAAATGAACCATATTACAGAAAAAAACCTAAATGTGAACAAGGAAGCTCCCCAAAGTTTCTCCTCCAAATATCAAAGAGAAGGATGCCCCTGTGTGCTTTTAAAAAAGGGAACATTAACGGTGGAAGCTGCTTTTTGCGCAACAACATTCTTTTTAGCCTTTTTTTCTCTTTTATATTTGTTTGAGCTTGTATTTATTCAAAGCAGAATGGAAATGACATTAGCACGGGCAGTTGCCCGGTATCAGACATATGGAACAAAAGCAGGAATGATAGAAATGCTTTATAAAGAAAAGGCTGTCATTCGATGGGATGATGAACAAAAAATATGTAGTGTTGCGATAAAACAAAAGATTCCGTTTATAGGAAGTTCGTGGTTTAAAATATATTCTTATCGTCAGATGAAATATCACGATTACACTGGAAAGAGCATGGTTTATGAAGGTGATGGAACAGAAGAATTTGTATACATTACAGAACATGGAAGAGTTTATCATAAACAGCAGAAATGTGTATATCTTTACCCTGGTATTCAAAGTGTTCTATATCAAAATGTATATCAAAAAAGAAATGCTTCCGGTGGAAAATATGGTATCTGTAAAAGTTGTTGCCGTAATGTGGAATTGACGGCAGGAAGAATGGTTTATATTACAACATATGGTGACTGCTGTCATGCAATAAGATCATGTTCTAAATTATTGCGAACACCGAGAAAGGTGCCAAGAAAAGATGTTGCGGATATGCCGGGGTGCAACAAATGTGTTAAATAGCAAGGGGCTATAGCATGGAAAATAAGAGCTGCGCGAATGTGAAATATATGATAACCGATTACATATCAGTTTTTTATAACCTGAAAAGATAAGATTAGTGTAAAAGAGAAAAAAGAACTTTACGGGCAGAAAAGATAAGGGGAGGAGTTTATATGGAATATGGTATTCAGGCTTTAGCAGGGATTGGAATGGTCTTTGCGGTTATTACAGATCTTTGTCAGAAAAAAATTGCAGTGTATGTTATCTTTGCGATTACAATAGTATTACTTTTTATGCAATTTTGTAGTGGAAACGGATTCATATGGATCTGTTCGCTAGGAAGCGGCAGTATTTTTTATATGATCAGTTTGCTGACCAAAGAAAAAATCGGAAAAGGAGATGCATTTTTATTTGGAATGACAGGAGCAGCAATGGGATTATGGAAAAATGTCATGATCATTTATATCAGTTTTATGATTGCTTTTGTTGTTGCATTATATCTGATTATTTTACGCAAAAAAAATAAAGAGACTGCGTTTCCGTTTGCACCATGTATTGGGTTAGCATATTTTCTGGTGCTGGCAGCAGGATAATGGGATGAATTGCCTGGCGATAACCGGGAGAAAGGATAAATTCAATTACCGGCTAAGGCAATTGGATTATATATGAGGATATGCTTTGGAAAAAAGAAAGAGGAAGTTATACCGTAGAGGCAGCATTTATTGTTCCGATGGTTCTTGGGATTGCATTTATGATCCTGTATCTGATCTTGTGGCACCATGACAGATGTGTTTTACAGGCGGATTTGCAAGACCGGGTCTTTTTGATGGCAGAGAAAGAAAAGAAAGAGTCAGGACCTATAGAGGAACTTCAAAAAAAGATGTGGATCATGACTATAGATAAAAAAGAGATATCTTCAAATGCTCTTTTGCTCAAGGGAAAGGTCGCAGCACATTCCCGTGTGAACATTCCATTGCTTACTTTTATGCTTCATGGTAGTCAAAAAATAGAATTAGAAGAAACATATCCGGCAAAACAACCGGATGAAGCCAGAAGATATCGAAAAAAGGAGGAGAAATGAATAAAGAAGGATTGTATCTTGATCAGGAAAAAAAGCAGGTGGTATGGACAATGCCGATCGAAACAGTAAAAGAAGATGAATTGACATGGAATATGCTGCAAAATAATTCTATAGATGGTTTCTTAGAACTTGAATATTATTGTATAGATGACAAAATGTGTCTGTGTTATCCATATCAAAATTTACAATCGGTTTGCAGCTATTTAGAAAAGAAGAAAGCAGATCTTTCTTTTTTTCGACTGTTATTTGAAAATATTGCAAAGCTGATGGAATCCGGTGCATCATTTTTACTTCCTGAGCAGGGGTATCTTTTAGACATTGAGATGATCTTTATCGATCATGTGAAGAAACAAGTGAAGGTGTGTTATCTTCCGGGACAAAAAGCCATAATAGAACAGCAGATGATCCGTTTGGTAGAAATATTATTAGAAAAAGCAGATCATCATTCAGAAGAGGGTATCCGATTTATTTATGGTCTATATGATATGTTTGTAACGGAAGGTTTTTGCATAGAGAGACTTCAACAGTTTTTAAAGGATTTTTCGATAGAAAATATAAGAAAAAGAGACAATGTTACTCTAAAAAAAGAATTTGATCATACAATAAAAGAGTCGTTTCAAACTAACGGTCGGAATGAAAATGATTTGAATTTGGAGAAAAGCAAAAAATGCAATGCTTATCCGCAACAATCGGTCGGCCAGGAAAACAAAAACATATATTATACGCAAGAAGAAAAGATAAAATCACAAAAAAATAGTGCATCAGACAAAATACGATTTCAATTGCAATATGTACCATCTTACAAAGAAGAAGAGAAAACTAAAAGCTTATTTTGGAAAAAAAGAAAGAAAAAATCGTTGATTGATTTTTTTATAGCAGCTTGCAGGTTAGAACAATATGAAAGCTGTCTGGATGAAATCAGCATTGGAAGGGATCAAAAGTGCGATTACAGCATTGCATGGGAGAGGATCAGTATGCAGCATGCTCATGTGGGGATGGAAGAGAATCGATTTTATGTAATGGATATGAATTCTGCATATGGTACATATATCAATGGAAAAAAAGTATCCGCATTTGTCAAAACATTCTGTCATACAGGGGATATCCTGACATTTGCGGATATTTCATACCGGATATGCGGGAGTTAAACTGCCTTAGCGGAAAACAACAGGATTTTCACGGAATTCCGTTTTGATAATAATATAAGGGTAGGAAGGCAATGTTGAGAATGTATCATCCTTTTTCGGACCCAAAAGTTCCGTATCAAAAACAAGATCATCATTGGATTGATAAAAATCATTTACCGTAATACTATACCCACCAGTGGGCTGTTTTCCATATCCTTTCACGATATAAAGAGATGCGTTATCAGAAAAAGTCAGTTCAAAAGGATTCTTTTTCCGCTCTTTGATCAGTTTATTCAATTCTTCAGGAACGTCCCCGGCAGATACAACAGTGAAATCAACATCATTTGTTTTAGCGGGTTTTGTATTTTTGCCACATCCTGAAAGAGAGAAGAGCAGCACGAACAGACAGATAGCATAAAAAAGAGAAAGACATTGTTTTTTGATCATGACTATACGATCCTTTGGTGTTGTTACTTAATAGATATGAAAAAATGAAGTAAAATATGCCGGATGACAATAGAGTTTTCTTTTTACAGAATCACTGTATCCATGATAACGGTAATAATCTGATATCAGGAAGAACAGAAAATACGTATTGTTCAAAAAAAAGCATATTCAGTATATATTATGGATAAAAACATTTGGTAAAAATTGCTTTTTTGCATATTGTGATATATAATAAAATCTGTATTCTTGACAACAGCGTGCAAACAGGAGGGACAAATGAAGGAACTTAACAAAGAGGAATTCAAAAGTGAAGTAGAAGATTACGTGAAGGTATTGTTCCGTAAATCAATCAAAGAAGCGGATGATCAGCAGATTTTTCAGGCTGTGGCATATGCAGTAAAGGATTTTATTGTAGAGCAGTGGATGGCTACACATAGAACTTACGAAGAAAAAGATGTCAAAACCGTATATTATCTGTCAATGGAGTTTTTGATGGGTAGAGCGTTAGGAAATATTATTATAAACTTAAAAGGAAATCAGGCAATCAAAGTGGCGATTGAAGAGCTTGGATTGAATTTGGATGTGATTGAGGATCAGGAGCCGGATGCAGCACTTGGTAATGGTGGTCTTGGACGTTTGGCAGCATGTTTCCTTGATTCACTATCTACATTGGGATATGCCGCATATGGATGCGGTATCCGTTATAAATACGGCATGTTCAAGCAGGTTATTGAGAATGGTTATCAGATAGAAAAGCCGGATGACTGGTTGAAATATGGTAATCCGTTTGAAATTAAACGTCCGGAATATGCAGTTGAAGTGAAATTTGGCGGTTATGTATCAATCAAAAAGGATGAAGAGACCGGACGTAACAAGTTTGTTCAGGAAAATTATCAGTCAGTTTTGGCTGTACCTTATGATCTTCCGGTTGTAGGATATAACAATAATGTGGTAAATACGCTGCGTATTTGGGATGCAGAAGCGATTGATACATTTAATCTGGATTCATTTGATAAAGGTGATTATCAGAAAGCAGTTGAACAGCAGAACCTTGCACGTACAATCTGTGAAGTTTTATATCCAAATGATAATCATATGGCAGGTAAAGAATTACGTTTGAAACAGCAGTATTTCTTTGTGTCAGCCAGCGTACAGCGTGCCGTTATGAAATATATGGAGAAGCATGATGATATCCGTAAGATTCATGAAAAAGTATGCTTCCAGTTAAATGATACACATCCGACTGTAGCAGTTGCAGAATTAATGCGTATTCTTGTGGATGAATACAATATCGAGTGGGATGAAGCATGGCACATTACGAATAAAACATGTGCATATACAAACCACACGATCATGTCAGAAGCACTTGAAAAATGGCCGTTGGAATTATTCTCAAGACTTCTTCCTCGTATTTATCAGATTATTGAGGAGATCAACCGCCGTTTTGTACTGGATATCCAGCGTGCATATCCAGACGATTATGGCAAAGTGGAAAGAATGGCTATTATTTATGATGGTCAGGTTAAGATGGCTCATCTTGCGATCGCTGCCGGATTTTCAGTAAATGGTGTGGCTCGTCTTCATACAGAAATTTTAAAGAATCAGGAATTAAAAGATTTCTACCAGATGATGCCTGAGAAATTTAATAATAAGACAAATGGTATTACACAGCGTAGATTCCTTCTTCATGGTAATCCTTTACTTGCTGATTTTGTTACAAAAAAGATTGGTGATGACTGGATCACAGATCTGAAGCATATTGATGAATTGTCTGTTTATACAGATGATGAAATGAGCCGGAAAGAATTTATGAATATCAAATATCAGAATAAGGTTCGTCTTGCTAAATATATCAAGGAGCATAATGGAATTGAAGTCAATCCACGTTCTATCTTTGATGTTCAGGTTAAGAGATTGCATGAATACAAACGTCAGTTATTAAACATTTTACATGTTATGTATCTGTACAATGAATTAAAGAAAAATCCGGATAAAGAATTCTATCCAAGAACATTTATCTTTGGTGCAAAAGCATCCGCAGGATATCATAGAGCAAAATCGATTATTAAATTGATCAACAGTGTTGCAGACGTTGTCAATAACGATAAGTCTATTGATGGAAAGATTAAGGTTGTCTTTATTGAAAACTATCGTGTTTCTAATGCAGAGATCATTTTTGCGGCAGCGGATGTATCTGAGCAGATCTCTACTGCCAGTAAAGAGGCTTCAGGAACAGGTAACATGAAATTTATGTTAAATGGTGCCGTAACGTTAGGAACAATGGATGGTGCCAATGTTGAGATTGTAGAAGAAGTTGGTAAAGAAAATGCATTTATCTTTGGACTTTCTTCGGATGAAGTTATTGCTTATGAGCATAATGGTCAGTACAATCCTAGAGATATCTATAATACAGACGGAGATATCCGTGCTGTCCTGACACAGTTAGTAGATGGAACATATTCAAATAATCTGGATGAGTTTAGAGATATCTACAATTCATTATTAGACGGTCAAGGTGGTCGTCCGGATATGTACTTTATCTTAAAGGATTTCCGTTCTTATGCAGAAGCACAGGAAAGAGTAAGTGCTGCTTATGCTGATACAGCAAAATGGGCTAAGATGGCAATGTTAAATACAGCAAAATGTGGTAAATTCTCATCTGATAGAACAATTGAAGAGTATGCACAGGAGATCTGGCATCTTGAGAAAGTAAAAGTAGAAGTTACAACAGAAGACTAATTGATGCAAAGTGCTGTATATCGTTTTGATTTATGTCACATATCAATCAGGCTGTCAAAAGATTGATGTTTTTCGATAGGAAAAAATTTGACAGCTCGGTCATATGTAGATGAAAAGAGGTAAATTCAGAAAACTGGAATGCTCTTTTCTATATGGCAGAATGGGATTTTGCTATGTGGAAAAGAAATACAGCATCCTCTGATTTGCCTCTTTTTTATGGAATAGGAAAATGCTCGTACAGCAGTGGTGCATCAACAAGAATTGCTTTAGCGCTTTTTTATAGAATAGGGAATTACAGATTGGAGATCACAATGAAGAAGAAACAATTAATTAGTATTATAGTCACAGGAGTCGTGATCATAGCAGTAGGTGTTGTTGGTGTAGCGACAAACGCTGTATCGAAAAAACTGTTGGGTGATGATACAGAAAATTTAAGTTCAAAAGTTGAAAAATACATTTCCGATGCAGCATCCTCTGATGTTGAACTGCCGGAAGAAGACTTTATTGGTGTAATCAATATAGTTGGGGAGATTGGTGCAAGCTCTTCACAGAGTTTGACTTCAGATTCTTCTTACAATCATGAGCTCTATATGAATTATATTGATGAAATGATAGACTCTGATGATAATAAAGGTATTTTATTGTACGTAGACAGTCCGGGTGGTGCTGTTTACCAGTCGGATGAGTTATATCAGAAAATTATGGAATATAAGAAAAAAACAAAACGTCCGGTCTATGCATATTTTGCTTCTGAGGCCTGCTCCGGTGGTTACTATATTTCCATGGCAGCAGATAAGATTTATGCAAACCGAAATTGCTGGACGGGTTCGATCGGTGTTATTGTATCATTAACGAATTGCAAAAAGCTTTATGATAAACTGGGAATCAAGGAGATTGATATTACCAGTGGAAAGAACAAAGCGATGGGAGCAGCCGGTCTGGATCTGACACAGGAGCAAAGAGATATTTTACAGAGGCTGGTTGATGAGGCATATGACCAATTTGTTGATATTGTCAGCAAAGGACGTAATTTAGATGAAGCGAAGGTACGTGAGTTAGCAGATGGACGTATTTATTCTGCAAAGCAGGCAAAGGAAAATGCACTGGTTGATGTGATCTCTACGGAAGCAGAGGCAAAAAAAGAACTCACAAAGAATATTGGCTGTGATGACGATATCACGTTCTACTCTCCTGACAATGACTTAAATGGATTTTTCAATTCTTTGTTTGGTAAGATAGAAAAAATCATGCCAAAATCCAATGTGGAACTTGCAACTGATATCGTTGAGAATAACGGAAATGGGGTGTTAAAATATTATGCAAAATAACACACCAACACAGGCACAAGATCGGGTATATGCCGGATTTTTTGTACGGTTAGCAGCATATCTGATTGACTGGCTTATAGTGGGAGCAGCATTATTGGTTGTGCGTATTCCAATGTGGATAGCTTCACTGGCCGGTGGAGCAGATTTTATGTTTCAGGACTTTATATTCACATATTCTGCATATGATATATTGATTTATGTTTTAAAGGTGGGTTATTTCGTGATAATGACTTATCTTACCGGTGCAACGGTTGGAAAAAGATTATTACAGATTAAGGTGGTTAGCACCGAAGATCGTAAACCAACCTTTTTTGAAATAGCATTTCGTGAAAGTGTAGGAAAATTTTTATCAGGACTCGTTTTGTATGTCGGTTATTTTATTATTGGTGCAGACAGAGATAAAAAGGGGTTACATGATATTTTAAGTGATACTCGTGTCATCTATTATCACAAAAAGACAATTGTAATCCCACCACCGGTTGAATATCGTACCATTCAATTTGGGCAAATGCCAAATCAGAATTTTACAGCAGGTCAGAATCAATCAGATCAGTATAGGGCAAATCCAAATGGCTATCAGCAGATGGATTTGACACAGGTGCAAGGTGATAAAGAAAATCCGTTTGTTGCTGTACCAGGTTCGCAAAGTAAGGAAATTATGCCAAACAATGCAGTTGTACAAGGTCAGCCAATGACAACACAAGATACACCGGATCAAGACTGGTCGGCTATGCCAGGCGATGTGCCTATACAAAGCCAGTCAACTACAGAACAGGATGCACCGGATCAAGTTCAGTCAGCTATGTCAAGTGATGCATCTGTACAAAATCCGATCAATTCAAAACAAAATTCCGATGAATATGAGACGAAAACAGGTATGCTAAGAGACGATTTCTGGGATTAGAGATAAAAAAGTAACAAAATTAAAATCGCAGCAATTTGGTTCTTTGCCAAGGGCTGGAGTAAAACCTCAAATTAGAATCGAAGATCAAATTAGAATCGAAGAAATATCAAAAGAAGATGTTTCTTCGATTTTTTTGTATAAAATTCCTTTTTTGGTACAAAATACAAATAACATCAATGTTATTTTATGAAAGTATTGAAATGAAGATTCGATTTTGTAGGGAGGTAGTTCGTATGTTTGAAGAGAAGGAATCATTTTGGCAAAAGAAAGGTTTTTACTTTTCTGCTTGTCTCTTGCTGGTTGGTGTGATGGCAGTCGGTGCAATCTGTTATCGTCAGGCAAACCGGAAGAATACTGACAAAATGATGGCAGATATAGCAACGGAAGAACCACAAGAAACAGAAAAAGCTGCTGCATCAGAAAAAGAAGCAGTCAAAGCTGCAAATGCACAGGTGACACCGAAAAGCACGCATAACAATGATAAAAAAACATCGCAACAGAAAAAAAATACTGCACAGACAAAAGTAGAAAAAACGAGCAACAAAACGAAAAATGGACAGACTTCTCAAAGAGCGGCTACAAAAAAAAGCAGTGCTAAAAAGACAAAAACAAAGGAAACATCAGCTAATATTACTCAGAAAAAACTGTCTTTTAATGAAGAAAGTGGTTTATTGTGGCCGGTGACGGGAAAAGTGCTTCTAAAGTATAGTATGACGAATACTGTATTTTTTAAGACATTAGCGCAATATAAATGCAATCCGGGAATTATGATTGCTGCAAAAGAAGGAACGGAAGTAAAAGCAGCAGCGGATTGTAAGGTAACAAAGATCAGTAAAGATGATGAACATGGAACACTGATCACAACAGACATTGGGGATAACTATTCTGTAACGTATGGACAGGTAGATCATCTAAAAGTCAAAAAAGGCGATGTCGTTGAGGAAGGAAAAATTATTGCTACCGTTGCAAAACCGACAAAGTATTTTACAAAAGAAGGAGCTAATCTGTATATGCAGGTTACAGAAGGAAAGAACACCGTCGATCCATTGTTTCTTTTGCGATAAAGTGTATAGAAAGATGTAGATATTATTTTAATGGATAGGGAATATGGCAGATATCATTAAGTGATTTTTGGTCGAAAAAGAGATCTCATGTATTATTTATAATTTAACAGCTATATTAGATTTTTTATGGGAAGCTGGAAAATATTTTTATGCAGTATTTTGTGTTTATGAGAGAAATACAAAATGCTGCTTTTTTATGGAATAGGAAATTGCTCGTACAGTAGCGGTACACAAAGTTTAATGTTCCACTAAACTTTTGACAAAGCGCTGTCTTTGCACTTTTTTTGTATTCTTGTTTCATGTCAATGAGGCTATGGAAAGAGCATATCTGTCTGAGAAATTGATGACTATATATCGTGTCTGGGAAAATGACAAAAAAGAATGCAATAATAGCGAAGTATTTTAACATAAATCTCTGAATTGTGTTAAAATAGCAGTATGTTACAAAATTGTTTTGCTGATAAGTTTAGTTAAGCTTATTTTAATTTATTCACTGGACTTATTTACCGGGAAATGTTTTGTAAGCGGGAGCGGCCTGAGCGAACAAGTTGATTTTTACAAAGCAGAAATTAAGTTCTAAAAGAAAGCAAAAATGAATTTGTTTCGAATAGGAAGTTGTTTCAGCAGCATTCTTTTTACATTTAAAAGATATGCAAGGTTAAAGAGCCCAGAGTTTTAACAAAAAGATTGAATGATATGAGGAGGAGAAGAAGATGCAGTATAGAATTATTGGAAATACAATGCCGGCAGTTGAAATTTTATTTGATCAGCCGGGAGAACGAATGTATACACAGTCAGGCGGCATGGCATGGATGAGTGATGGTATTACAATGGAAACCAATACCCATGGCGGTTTGCTCAAAGGTGTCGGTCGCATGTTTGCTGGAGAATCTATTTTTATGGCACATTACATAGCACAGAGGGCAGGTGCTACGATTGCTTTTGCATCGACAGTTGCCGGTGAAGTGATGCCGGTTGATGTAGGTAAATCCGGTGGACTGATCTGCCAGAAAGGTGCTTTTTTGTGTGCAGAGCCGGGAGTCAATCTAAACATTACTCTTACGAAGAAATTTTCCAGTGGATTTTTTGGCGGGGAAGGATTTATTTTAGAAGATCTTTCCGGCGTAGGAATGGCATTTTTGGAAATTGACGGAGATAAAGTGATCAAGGAACTTGCTCCGGGTGAAGTGTTAAAAGTCGATACCGGAAATGTAGTTGCATTTGAAAGAACAGTCAGTTATGAAATAGAAACAGTAAAAGGAATCAAAAATATTTTCCTGGGTGGAGAAGGCCTTTTTCTGACACGCCTGGTTGGTCCGGGAAAAGTGATCTTACAAACGCAGAACTTTAATGATTTTGCAGGAAAGATAGCCGGCATGATCCCATCGAAATAAAATGGATCGGTTGAAATTTAGCCTATGAATTTAGAAAAAGTGGCGCTGTAATTCTATCGAAGTAAAATGGATCGGTTGAAATTTAGCCTATGAATTTAGAAAAAGCGGTGCTGTAATCCTATTGAAGTAAAATGGATTGGTTGAAATTTAGCCTATGAATTTAGAAAAAGTGACGATGTAATTCTATCGAAGTAAAATGGATCGGTTGAAATTTAGCCTATGTATTTAGAAAAAGTGGCGCTGTAATTCTATTGAAGTAAAATGGATCGGTTAAATTTAGCCTATGTATTTAGAAAAAGTACTTGGATGAGAGAAAGTTTTTTTGGAAATGGGGTGAACAAAATGGAGGATGTTATAAAAATTTATCATGCGAGCAATGATGTTGATGCGGAAATTATTTTAGAGAGACTTCGCGATTGTGGAATAGAAGGTTATATTTCAGAGGCACATTCCGTTTATCCTAAAATATACTCCGGCAGCATGAATGGATCGGTGATCTGGGGAAGTGACATTTATATCAATGCGCAGGATGAAGAACGTGCACGGGAACTTTTGCAGCAATGGGACCGCGAGGCGGAAAAAGATGTTGAAATCCTGTCGGATCAGGCTAGAAATGCCAAAGAAATTCCGGAAGATGTTCAGGAATTTCTTGCACAAAGAGCAGATAGCAAAATGGGAGATGAAGATCGCAAAGATGGTGTGGAATTGCAATGCGATTATGATAAGGAAGTACATGATCAAAAGAAACAAATGCATAAAAAACTTTCCATTCGCCGCAGAATTGCCCAGTTGACCGCAGTATTTATCTTGCTCTTTTTAATTGTATATTTTATTACTTGTTTCATTTAGAAGAAAAGTTAAACAAGCGATTTCTTAAAATATGGAGGAGACGAGTAAAATAATGAAAGCTGCTTTGACTCTTTAAAGTGGCATCCACTTATTTCCTTCAGTAATTGGATGCCACTTTAAAGGAAGATTACTATCTGGAAATGGGAGAACAAGTTCTTTGATAATTTGCTGAAGTGGAAATAAATTTTTCATCTCTGTTCTTTGATGATTGGCGGAGTGGAAATAAACTTTTTACTTTAGTGATGGGATCATTTGGGTAAAATATTATCAGAACATTGGACGTTTATAGCTTCTTAAATAATTTTAGCGAAATTGCTTGTGTTTCTTATCGGGCTAATTTATAATAAAATGTATGTGTACATTTTTATAGGAGGAAAATATTAATGGATCAGGAAAAGGTTATTGTCATTGACTTTGGCGGACAATACAATCAGTTGGTTGCACGTCGTGTCAGAGAATGCAATGTATATTGTGAGATTTATTCATATAAGACAGACCTTGAGCAGATTAAGGCAATGAATCCGAAAGGAATTATTCTGACAGGAGGTCCGAACAGCTGCTACGAGGCAGATTCACCGACATATCAGAAAGAACTTTTTGAACTTGGCATTCCGGTGCTTGGTTTATGCTATGGCGCCCAGCTTATGATGCATGTTCTTGGCGGAAAGGTCGAAACACCGGAAGTTGGAGAGTATGGAAAGACAGAAGTTATGCTGGATCAGAGCTGCGCATTATTTGAGGGACTCGCTCCTAAGGAAATTTGCTGGATGAGCCACTTCGATCGTATTGCGAAGACAGCACCGGGATTTCGCGTTGTAGCGCATACAGCAGATTGTCCGGTTGCAGCAGCAGAGAATGCAGAGAAAAAATTATATGCCATTCAGTTCCATCCGGAAGTGCTTCATACAGAACATGGTGCAGAAATGCTGTACAGCTTTGTCCGTAATGTGTGCGGTTGTGCCGGCACATGGAGAATGGATGCATTTGTTGAAAATTCCATTAAAGAAATCCGTGAAAAAGTTGGCGACGGCAAGGTGCTTTGTGCTTTGTCCGGTGGCGTGGATTCTTCGGTAGCAGCAGTAATGTTATCAAAAGCGATCGGCAATCAGCTTACCTGTGTGTTTGTTGATCAGGGCTTGCTTCGTAAAGATGAAGGCGATGAAGTAGAAGAAGTATTTGGACCAAATGGCTCATATGACTTGAACTTTATCCGTGTCAATGCACAGGAACGTTTTTACAGCAAGTTAGCCGGTGTAACAGAACCGGAACAGAAACGTAAAATTATCGGTGAAGAATTTATTCGTGTATTTGAAGAAGAAGCAAAGAAGATCGGTGCCGTTGATTTTCTCGTTCAGGGAACGATTTACCCTGACGTTGTAGAAAGCGGACTTGGCGGAGAATCAGCCGTGATCAAATCACATCACAATGTTGGTGGACTTCCTGACTATGTTGATTTTAAAGAAATCATCGAGCCACTCCGTAACCTCTTCAAAGATGAGGTTCGAAAAGCAGGATTGGAAATGGGAATTCCGGAGAAACTTGTATTCCGTCAGCCGTTCCCGGGTCCGGGCCTTGGCATCCGTATCATTGGAGAGGTTACAGCCGAGAAAGTTAAGATCGTTCAGGAAGCAGATGCTATCTACCGTGAAGAAATCGCAAATGCCGGACTGGATAAATCAATCGGCCAGTATTTTGCAGCTCTTACGAATATGCAGTCCGTTGGTGTCATGGGTGATGAAAGAACGTATGATTACGCGGTTGCACTTCGTGCCGTGAATACGATAGATTTCATGACAGCAGAAAGTGCCGAGATACCATTTGATGTATTGCAAAAGGTGATGAGCAGAATTATTAATGAAGTGAAAGGGGTTAATCGTGTATTTTATGATCTGACGAGTAAGCCACCTGGAACGATAGAGTTTGAGTAGTTCCAAAACAAGAAAACATAGTCCACAAGCCCTTTAGATAAAGGGTTTGTGGATTTTTTATTGTCGCAGTGACAATAAAATGACAATACTTTTTACTATTTTTTGAAAATTTGACTCTAAAACGTTCATTTGTGAACTGCAAAAACCTTGTGTTTTGTTTCCTCAATATAAAGTAATTATGCTATAATTGAAAGTATATTTGAAGAGTGTCTTATATAGAACACTTACGGAGTACAATTAAATATTCTGATATGCAAACTATAAATCAGGAGGTAAAATATGGCATATGAAAAGATGAGTATAAAAGATGTGATTGAAGAAATCAACTCAAGAAAGATATATCTTCCGGCAATTCAACGTAAGTATGTATGGGGAGATAATCAGATAGCTAGGCTTATGGATTCAATCATGCTTGGATATCCAATAGGTACTTTCCTTTTCTGGAAAGTTAAAAAAAGTATTATTAATAATAAAGAGTACTCAATGTATGAGTTTATTAAGGATTATCATGATCGTGATATGTACAAGAACCCTTCGGCACCGCAACCATTTCCGATTGGTAGTCCGGATGAAACAATCCGATCTGTTCTTGATGGACAGCAGCGCTTGACCTCTTTGTACATTGCACTTCAGGGGAGTATGAGCAGAAAACTCCCGAATAAGAGATGGAAAAATGATGATGCTTTTCCTAAGAAGGAATTGTATTTTGATTTACATAGTGAAAAGACAGATGACGATGATATATCCTATGAGTTTAAGTTTCTGACTCAGGAAGAGGCTTCAAAGCAGTCAGATGAGAGATTATGGTATCTTGTAAAGGATATTCTTAAGTATTCAACTGAAGATTTAGCAACAGAGGTAATCCTTCCTAATGGATGGGCAACGGATAAGCTTGCTAGTAAGAATATTTCATTGCTCCATACTAGGCTGGTTGTGGATCAGATAATTAATTATTTTGAAGTTGAAAAAGACTCTATAGATAGCGTTTTGGATATCTTTGTAAGAGTGAATTCCGGTGGTACCGTCTTATCTAAGAGTGATCTTTTGTTTTCAACTATTGTATCTCATTGGGATAAGGCAAGAGATGAGATAGATAAACTGTTGGCAGAAATAAATAAGACAGGTGAAGGCTATAAGTTTACAAATGACTTTATCATGAGGACATGCCTTTACTTGCTTGATATGTCAGTTACTTTAAAGGTGGAAACATTTAAGAAAGAAAGTGTGCTACAGATTAGAGATAGTTGGGAGAGTATTAAAAAAGCTATAAAGGATACAGTTAATCTTTTGAATGAATTTGGATTCAATTCTGAGAATATTATTTCTTATGTTGCGGTCTCACCTATGGTTTATTACCGATATAAAGGTGGCAATTATGATGCTGAAAGCAAAGCGGAATTGAGAAAATATATTGTTATTGCTCAGGTTAAGCAGATATTTGGCACAGCATCTAATTCTGCACTTACAAGTATCAGAGAGGCACTAAAGAAGGGGCCAACAGACTCGTTTTCAATGGATAATTTGAAGAGTGTGAGATTTACTGGAGATAGAACATTGAAGTACACGCCTGAGGAAGTGGATGCAATGTTCGATACATACGAAATAGGGGCATATACATTTATGCTTCTTTCGCTTCTCTATCCAAATCTTAAGTATAGTCAGAAGGGATTTCATCAGGATCACATGCATCCGTATACTGGTTTTGAGGAAGATAAGATCAAAGACTTGGTTCTTCAGGATGGCAGTGTGATTGATGATGCTACCAAAGAGGATTGGAGAAGGCGACGTAATACACTTGCGAATCTTCAGTTGTTAGAAGGTAGGGAGAATGAATCGAAGAATGCAACTCCGTTAGTTGATTGGCTTAAGGAGCCAGAAAATAAGGATAATGTAAAGTTCCTACCAGATGGTATTTCTTATGAATTATCAAATTTTGAGGAGTTTATGCAGAAGAGGCAAGAACTGATGAGCAAGTTGCTAAAGGACATATTGGTTTGATGATTATATACAATCCAAAGAAAAAGAAGCTCATATTTGGGTGAACAATATAACTTATATATTATAAAGCATAAAATTTAACATATTGTTAAATACAAAAATAGCCTGCGGTGACACCGCAGGGTTATTTCATTTATAAGGGATTAATCCTTCAAATTAGCTTTCCTAAATCTCTTCTTTGCATCAGAGATATTCTTATCCACTTCTATAGCCTTTTCGTTTTCTGCTTCCAATAAGAAGTCGGCTGTATCAGTTCCGAAGCTTAAATACTTTGCCTGCCATAGAAGATATGTATCTTCGTCTATTTCATTATTAGTAAATTTCTCATACATAGTTGCCCAATGAGAAAGCATTCTCTTTAAGTTGTTTAGTGGGGCAACAGTCTTATCGTCTACATCCAGATCAGATGACACTTCCAGATATACTTTTCCGTCAATAGTTGTTGGAGTAAGTTCCAATGTCTTTTCAATAGCGAATAAATATTGAAGTGAGCTTGCAGCTGAAATCGGATTAGGAGTTGAAAGCACATAAGGTGATATCTTCAATGCATTTGCTATTTCAAATATTGTATCTTCATCCGGATAACGGTTTCCAAGTTCGTAATTTCTTACAGTAGACTCATTCAATCCGGCAGCAATTCCGAGTTCCTTTTGAGTCATTCCTGCTATCTGTCTATAGAATCGAATCTTTTGTCCTAAGTTTGCCATTGCTAGGTTTTTGGCGTTTGTTGAGAAATTTTTTTTCATAAATTTTTACCTTCCCATATCAATCTATAACTACTCGTATTGTACCATATACAGTTCATTTGTGAAAGCATTTTAAAAAAAACAGTTCAGAAATGAAATATTTTGCTTGACGGTACAGAAATGAACTGTTACACTAGATTCAACACAGTTCAAAAGTGTGATGCTTTGAGTAATGATATTTAAAGGGAAGGAGTTGATAAGTATGGCAGCTAATTCATATGTGAGAGTAAAAGATGTAGCTAAAGAATTAGATATATCAGAAGGCATGGCTTACAAGATTATCCGTAAGCTGAACAATGAACTTAAAGAGCAGGGATCTGGAAGATTGGAATAACATGCTATATGACATATATAAGACAGCAAACAACAGGGAAAGCAAATCGCACAGGCAAAAAAGCTGTTATTAATGGGAAATGAGAAATTCTGGGATGTTTTGAAACAGATTTATAAAGAGTGTGGTGCGTGGAATGAAAATTACGAGAGCATATTAGATGAATTAAAGGATAGCAAGCGAACTGTTTGCTATCGCAGTGTTCTTATTTCTGAAAAGGAAAAAAAGAGATTGCTTGAAGATGTAATGGAGAATCCGTATGACTTGTTTTATTATGGGAAGTATTTGGTGAAGGAATATCCGGAGCAGGTATATGAGATGTGCTATAAGGAAATAAGTGAGAGTTGTGCTCAGGCAAAGGACAGACGAGAATATAAGAAGATAACGAAAAATATTGCACAGCTTATCAAATGGAAGGGTAATGATACTGCTAAATCTTTAATTGAGGAATTGAAGCAGAGATATCCAAGAAAACCAGCATTGTTGGATGAATTGGAGAAGGCGGAGAAGAAATTGTAATCCATTGATCTTACAAGCCGGTTCAACATATAGCAGAGGACTCTCCTGTGCCAGCCAATATAGATACACAATATCATCAGGTGTATCAGGCAAGACAATGGAATTGCATTTTTCACAACTGATAGTAATAGGCGTGCCGGTATATGTATCATTGATGGCATTAACAATAACAGAATCTGTATCAGGTTCATACATACCAAACAGGTAATAAGGGTTATTTTGGTTTCTCGGCTCATTTTGCGTCATACAGAAAATTACGGTTGGCACTTCAACAAGAATATCGGAGAAACTATCCTGAAGCAGTATAGTGCAGGAAATGATTCGCAGTGGATGCAGGGCTCTGGCAGTTGTCCTCTTCAGATCATATGGTGAGAAATGTTTTAAAGGTACAGAGCGCAGAAAATAAGGCTCTGACAGATCAGAGTACTGAAAAAACTAAGAATATGTATATTGCACTTATCCTGCGAGAAAAGGGGATATGCTTCGGTAGAAGAGACAGAAAATAGTGGATGGTATAACGTAAAATAGTGAAAAAATAGTGTAATTATAATGAAAAAATTGGTGCTTTCGTGATATAATGAAGCATACTATGGAACAGGGAGTGACTGCGAAGCAGGCATTTCCTGTTCAGGTATGCATCTACTAAAATTGAGGGGAATCCTGATTATATTCCTCCGGAATACATTGATATACCGGATTTGTTGCAACAATTTAAAGATACAAAACATGGAAGTCCAAGTTGTTTAGAAAAAAAGTGTGTGGATGAACATGAAAATTTCTGCAATGATGAATGTCATGCAGAATGGGATAAAATTCTAGATAAGATAATATTTCTATTTAGAGAAATGAATGAGGATACGTGCCGGAAGAAAACTCCATATCAGCCAACTTCTTTCTGCTAACGTAGTGAAAATTCTAAGGAGATTATATTATGGCAAAAGGATTAGTCTATATACTTACAAACCCGTGTCTTGACGGATGGGTTAAAATAGGTATGACACAACGTAATGATATTGAAAGGCGATTGCGTGAATTAAATTCCCCTACAAACATTCCGTTATCCTATCGTTGTTATGCTGTCTACGAGGTGGAGAATCCGCTTGAAGTGGAAAAAAGAATACATAGCATTATTGATAGAATCGATGATTCGTTACATGCAAGAGAACAACTGAATAATGGTAGAATCAGAGAACGTGAGTTTTTTAAAATCTCGCCTGAAACAGCGTATGGTATTTTTAAGGACATTGCCCATTTGCGTGGCGATATGGATAAACTGAAACTTTACGCACCGACTTTTGAACAATCTCAAGAACAGGAGATCGCAGAAAGGAAATCAAAACGTTCTAATAATTCATTTAAACTGTTAAATATTGCCGTTGGAGAAGAAATAACATTTTTATATGATGATGGAATTACAGCCAAGGTAATAAATGATAAAAATCAAGTAGAGTATGAAGGCGAAAGTTATTCTGTGACTAAATTAGCATGTAAATTGTTAATTGAACAACATGGATGGTCGGAAAATTTACACGTAAATGGCTGGAGATTTTTCACAAAGGACGGTATTTCGCTAAGCGATCTGCGTGATAGAATAGAAGACTTAGAAGAAAATGCTGATTAACACAGGTGGCGAGGAGAAAATAACGAAGTTAAGCAAAATGGGAGGTGGCAACAGATCTATATTGCTAATATCAAGTTTGAATAACGGAGTAAAATGCCGAAAGCCTGTATATATGATATGTATTTCAAGGTAATGATTGGCAAGTGGCTAAGTGGATATTTTATTTAAGAATGATAACTTTGTATTTTCTTACAGAGTTTGCGGTATATTGATACATAATGGTAAAATTTTGTTACAGCGTCCGAAGAATGATGATTATGCTATTATTGGCGGACATGTTGCGGTTATGGAGACAAATATGGAAACTCTTAAACGGGAATTTGAAGAAGAGCTTCATGCTAAGATAGAGGAGATAGTCAATGATAGAAAATATGAAGGTGGAATTTGGCAGAACATCAGATATTGATTCATGGATGCAATTAGTGAGAAAAGTAAGCTGGAATTTTCCGGGATTAGAGACAGAGCAGAGTATAGATGAACACAAAATAATAGTACTGAAATTCA
>OGPZ01000895.1_pt1 | contig 23961 bp, 13 predicted proteins | sample 1553111 | NCBI WGS metagenome assembly OGPZ01 (sample SAMEA2579968, study PRJEB22360) | human gut metagenome
CTCCCAATCGTCGGCACATCGTTTCTCCCCAAAATGGAAAATTGGTGGAAGGCGTCAAACAAATTGCTGTAGTAACAACTAACGGATCAATAGGGGAAATCTTGTCTACCAGTTTATTTGCTGCTGACAGCGAACAGCGTAAGGCTTTGTTGGCTGAATTTTCTTCTGTATTAAATCGTTTTTTCTTTATTGGTTACTAGGTATTTTCTTTAGGGCGTGTGGTATTGCTTGATAGAGTTTACTGGGATGATAAAGCTTGGCCTTATCTTTTGGGTAACGGTTCAGCTGTAAAGACTGAAGCAGATAGGTAAAAAGAAAGTGAGGTATATTAAAAAAACTTTCATTATGGAATTTTTGATATACCATTTTCATTATTCGGAATTTATTTTGTCTTTGTAGGAATATTATCGCCTATGCCGAAAGTTCGGGGTAAACGCTTTGAGGATTCGTCGCATTGTCGATTCTATTCCGAAGAATGGTTATATTGCTCCCAATTACGTACAAGCATTACTGCATGCTGCCAGTATTCCGCCGGTAGATGAGTTTGTTTCCGATAATAAAGAGGAGATAGTAGCTTTCGTCCGTCGGTGCAGATTTCTGATTCATTCACTGCGTGCTTATAAAATTATTCAGGGAACACGTGGGCAAAAGAGAGTCAAAGAAGATAAATTTGTTAAAATTATTGTTCGTTTGTCCACCTTGCTATGTTTCGCCACAGAAATCAAAGAAATGGATATAAATCCGCTTTTAGCTACGCAAAAAGCCGTTATAGCAGTTGATGTGCGTATCAGGATAGAAAAATAGGACTATTCTTTCATTCATTGAGACGTATTTACTATCTTTCCACTGTTATTTTACCTACTTTTGATAATTCAACTAGAAAGCTAGAAAACACGTAGTATGAAGAAAGCCCTGACTCTTTTAATCTGTCTTATTTGTTATCAGATAGTCTGTCACGCTCAAGTGGCAGACGAACACTACTATTTCAAAAATCTAAGTGTACAGAATGGATTATCTCAGAATACGGTAAATACGATTTTACAGGATAAGCAGGGCTTTATGTGGTTCGGCACCAAGGATGGACTGAACAGATATGATGGTCTGTCATTCCGTAAATTCAAGCACGATGACCGTAGTCAGCGGAGCATAGGTAATAATTTCATTACAGCACTTTACGAGGATGAAAAAGGAAATATCTGGGTAGGTACGGACGTAGGGCTTTATATCTATTATCCGGAAAAAGATTCTTTCGAGCATTTTACCAAACAAAGTGTAGAGAATACAAAGATAGAACATACTGTGACGGCTATCTTCGGAGATAATCAGGGGTGTGTCTGGATGGCAGTGGAATCACAGGGACTGTTCTGTTATAATCTGGAAAAAGGAGAGCTTCAGAACCACACCTTACAGAACTTCTCCTTTCTTACCACCAATGTTGAGACTTTTGCTTTTGACAATAGCGGAACCCTTTGGATTGGCTGTTATGGCGATGGACTTTTCTATTCAAAAGACCGTCTGAAAACTCTCCATCCTTATTTATCGCCTGTGGATAATAAGGAAATTTATGCGAACGACGTAGTAACCTGTATTGTAAAAGGTGCATACAACTGTTTGTATATAAGCTCTTTAAAAGGAGGAGTGAAAGAATTGAATCTGACTTCAAACAAATTGCATGATTTACTTTTCGAAGATGAATCCGGGGAGTCTGTTTTCTGTCGTGAACTGTTGGTTGCTTCTGACAATGAACTATGGATTGGTGCAGAGTCGGGACTTTATATCTATAATCTCCGGCTAGGTAAGTACGTTCATTTGCGCAGTTCGATTAATGATCCTTATTCTTTATCCGATAATGCCATTTATTCATTGTGTAAAGATCGTGAGGGTGGCATTTGGATTGGCTCTTACTTCGGCGGTATAAACTACTATCCCCGTTTTTATACGAACTTCGAGAAATATTATCCGAAAGGAATAGAGAATGGCCTGCACGGGAAACGAGTGCGTGAGTTCTGCCAAGATAACCAGGGAATTCTATGGATTGGTACGGAAGATGGTGGCTTGAATCGTTTTAATCCTAAAACCAAGACTTTTTCTTTTTTTACGCCAAGTAATGCTTTTACAAATGTTCACGGACTGTGCCTGGTTGATGATAATCTTTGGGTGGGAACTTTCTCGAAAGGAGTAAAAGTGGTGGATACTCGTACAGGAGCTATTGTGAAAACCTATCAGAAGACAGACTCGCCCCGTTCATTGATAGACAATAGCGTTTTCTCCATTTGCCGAACGACGACGGGGGATATTTATCTGGGTACTTTATTCGGTTTGTTGCGCTACAACAGACAATCTGATGATTTTGACCGGATATCGGAACTGAATGGCCGGTTTGTATATGATATAAAAGAAGATTCAGGAGGAAACCTCTGGCTGGCCACTTACGCAAATGGTGCTTACTGTTATAATGTAAGTGAAAAGAAATGGAAGAACTATCTGCATAATGAAAATAATCCGAAAAGTCTTCCTTATGATAAAGTGGTAAGTATCTTCGAAGATTCTCACCGGCAAGTTTGGTTGACAACTCAAGGCGGAGGGTTCTGTTTGTTTCATCCGGAAACGGAAACCTTTACCAGCTATAATCTGGCAGACGGATTGCCAAACGATGTCGTTTATCAGATTGTGGAAGATAAAGATGGACTTTTCTGGCTGACAACGAATAATGGCCTCGTATGTTTCCAACCTACTACCGGAGCAATGAAAGTATATACTACCTCCAATGGTTTACTAGGCGATCAGTTTAATTACCACTCCAGCCTGGAGACGGAAGATGGTACGATTTATCTGGGAAGTATCGACGGCTTTATCGCTTTCAATCCGAAGACCTTTTCAGAGAATAGGTCGCTTCCATCTATTGTGATTACGGATTTCCTATTGTTTGGCAAAGAAGTGTATGTCGGTGAACCGGGATCTCCATTGGAAAAGAGTATCACTTTCTCTGATGAGCTTATTCTTCAGTCTAATCAGAACTCTTTCTCTTTCCGGGTAACAGCATTGGACTTTCAAGCTCCAAGAATGAGTAAAATCATGTATAAATTGGATGGCTTTGATGCGGATTGGCTGACAATTGGAGAAAGCCCTATTGTTACTTATTCCAATCTGCGATATGGCAATTATACATTCAAAGTGAAGGTTTCTAATAGTGACGGAGTATGGAATGAAAATGGAATATCGTTAAAAGTACATATTCTTCCTCCTTTCTATCTTTCTATTTGGGCTTATTTTGTATATGCTTTGTTGATTATAGGTTGTTCTTTGTATGTAATTATATATTTCAAGAGGCGTAGTAACAACAAGCATCGTAGGCAGATGGAGAAGTTTGAGCAGGAGAAAGAACGTGAAGTTTATCATGCAAAGATCGACTTTTTTACGAATGTAGCTCATGAGATACGTACACCGTTGACATTGATTAAAGGTCCGTTGGAAAATATCATACTGAAAAAACAAGTGGATGCTGAAACCCGTGAAGACCTGAACGTCATGAAGCAGAATACGGAACGATTACTCAATCTGACGAATCAGCTACTTGACTTCCGCAAGACGGAAAGCCAGGGGTTCCGGTTGAACTTTGCAAAATGCAATATAACAGAAGTATTGAAAGAAACTCATGTACGTTTCACTTCTCTTGCAAAACAGAAAGGGTTGGAATTTACCTTACAGGTACCAGAAAAAGATTTCTATGCCCATGTTAATCAGGAAGCATTTACGAAGATTATCAGCAACTTGTTGAATAATGGAATGAAATATGCCGAGAGTTATGTACATGTAATGCTGGAAATACCCGAAACTGATGATAATCTATTCCGTATTCGCACAGTAAACGATGGAGTAATCATTCCTGATGAAATGAAGGAGGAGATTTTTAAACCTTTTGTTCGTTTCAATGAGCAAGAGGATGGAAAGGTGACTACTGGCACTGGAATCGGTTTGGCACTCTCCCGCTCGTTGGCTGAACTACATCTGGGAACTTTGGCTATGGAGGCAGGAGAAGAAAGTAACATTTTCTGTCTGACTTTACCGGTCGTTCAGGATATGACAATCACTTTAACCTCAGAGACGGAGGTGGAAATCGATAGGGTAAACGAAATCCCTGCTGAACAGGCGGGAAGGAAAGATAATCGTCCTACTGTGCTGGTAGTGGAAGATAATTCTGATATGCTTACTTTTGTTGTTCGTCAATTGTCGAGAGATTATACAGTGCTGACAGCTACTAATGGTGCAGAAGCATTGAAGGTGCTTGATGGTAACTATGTGAATTTGGTGATAAGTGATGTTGTGATGCCCGTGATGGATGGTTTCGAATTGTGTAAGACAATTAAGTCGGATTTGAATTACAGCCATATTCCGGTTATCCTGCTGACTGCCAAGACCAATATACAATCAAAGATAGAGGGGATGGAACTGGGAGCAGATGCTTATATTGAAAAACCTTTTTCTGTAGAATATCTACAAGCATGTGCTTCCAGTCTTATTCAGAATAGAGAGAAACTGCGTCAAGCTTTTGCGGAGTCTCCTTTTATAGCTGCTAATACAATGGCTTTAACAAAAGCTGATGAGGAATTTATCAAGAGGTTGAACGAAGTAATTCAGATTAATTATGCCAATCCTGAATTTAGCATGGATGACATGGCAGATAACCTGAATATGAGCAGGTCTAACTTTTATCGGAAAATAAAGGGAGTGTTGGATTTGAGTCCGAATGAGTTCTTACGCTTGGAGCGTTTGAAAAAGGCGGCTCAATTGTTGAAAGAGGGAGAAAACCGGGTGAATGAAATCTGCTACATGGTGGGGTTTAATTCTCCGTCTTACTTTGCTAAATGTTTCCAAAAGCAATTTGGGGTATTGCCTAAGGATTTTGTTAATTCGAAAGAAGAGTAGATTATATATAGAGTTGTATTTCACTCTATATCATCTGTTATATTGAGGGTTTATAATTTATTAGTGTGAAAATCTTAATAATACTATAAGATATGATGACCAGACAAAAGACTTTGTGGTTTACACTATTACTAATTGGATTGTATACCAGTTTCTTGAATGCCAGTGAGATAACGAGATGGGTGATTACTTCATCTGACAGTATTTGTTGGAGAGTGAATGGTGTGCATAATGACCATATTGAAATGAGTGGACTGAAAGTTTCAACAGTATTGCGCTATGGTGTTAATGAAGCTGGTGAATGGGTGATTGACCGGAATATGGTTTTACCTACTTTTCGTACTATCCCTAATGATACCCATGGTAGTTTGCAGCATCATTTTAATGGAGACTGGGCACATTTATGCCTTGTAAATGGCCAGCCGTTAGTGGGTGAAAAGGTAGAGACTGTATCGCTGAATGGAATTATGACTGTAAAGAGTGTATATGCTACTAGAGGGATTTCGTTGAAACGTACACTTTTTCCTTCCACGTCACAACCGGCCTTCTGTGAGAAATATGAGTTGGAGAATACGACAGATCACCCACAGACAGTTCAACTCCCATCGACCACTCTTTCTTATTATACTGATGAGGCAAAAGGAGTGGAAGGCAGTTATACATTAACGGCTACCCTTTCTTCTCCGGTAAAAGATGGTACTTATCTACTGAAAGCCGGAGAAAAAGCTTGGTTTCAGGTAATCTATGCAGGATATAAGAAACATGATCAGGAGTTGGCGTTGGATGTTAATAATGAACTTTTGGCACGTCGGAGATTCTTGAGTCAGATACAGGGTAACCTTGTGTTAGAGACTCCGAGTGACGTAATCAATACTATGTTTTCTTTTGCCAAGATACGTGGTTCGGAAAGCATATTTGATACTAAAGGCGGATATATGCAGAGCCCTGGTGGAGAAGCTTATTACGCTGCTGTTTGGGCGAATGATCAGGCAGAATATATCAATCCATTTTTTCCATATTTAGGTTATCAAGCCGGAAACCGTTCGGCTATGGATTCATTCGGGTTGTTTATGCGCTATATGAATGATGAGTATAAACCTTTACCTTCATCTATAATTGCAGAAGGGATTGATTGTTTTGGTGTTGCGGGTGATCGTGGTGATGTAGCAATGGTTGGCTATGGCGCAGCACGTTATGCTTTGGCATCCGGTAATTGTAATGAGGCTGAAAAATTGTGGCCGCTGATTGAATGGTGTCTGGAATATTGTCATCGCCAGCTGAATGCGGATGGGGTGGTAAAATCTGATTCTGATGAACTTGAAAATCGTTTTCCTGCCGGAAAAGCCAATCTATGTACATCTTCATTATATTATGATGCCTTGATTTCAGCTGCTTATTTGGGAAAGGCGCTGAAAAAAGAACATAAACAGATAAAGTCTTATCAGGATAGGGCTGTTGAACTTTATAAGAATATTGATGCATATTTTGCCTGTAATGTAGAGGGGTATGATACCTATCGTTATTATGATGGTAATACATTGCTTCGGTCATGGATTTGTATTCCTCTGACTATGGGTATTTATGATCAGGCGAAAGGTACTGTGGAGGCTCTATTCTCTGATAAACTGTGGATGGAGAATGGGTTGTTAACTCAATCGGGTACTTCTACTTATTGGGATCGTTCTACACTCTATGCTTTCCGGGGGGCTTACTCTTGTGGTGCCAGAGACATAGCTACTGAATATTTGGATAAATACTCTGCTACTCGTTTGTTGGGTGATCATGTTCCTTACGCAGTGGAAGCGTGGCCGGAGGGAAACCAAAGGCATTTATCCACAGAAAGTGCTTTGTATTGTCGCATTATGACCGAGGGGTTGTTCGGCATCCGTCCCATTGCATTGGATGCTTTTATGATGACACCGCAGCTACCGGAAAGTTGGAATACGATGTCATTGAAACGAATCTGTGCATTTGGTTCCATATTCGATATTGAGGTGAAGCGCGATAAAGATGACAAACTGTTGGTTCTGATAAAAAAGGATCATAAGATTGTAAAAAGAAGTAAGATTACGAATGGAAAACCGATTGAAGTACGCATTTAAATAAGATAAAATAATCTGTCTTTTTATTTAAGCCAATTTTGGTAACAAAATTGGCTTAAATAATATTTTAGTACGCTTCTGATTTATTTGTCATATCATTTGGTCAGGTTATTTCCTAATGATTGGCAGATACGCTCTATTTTTGTGTCGGATGTCATTAACAAATTAAATATCTTATTTTTTATATGAGAAATCTATTTATCGTATTTTATTGTCTAGTATCAGCTCTCACCATTAAGGCAAATGGACAGGATAGTTTGTGGAAGATACAGACAACCGATTATCACGGAACTTATTACGGGGCAACAGTTGCCAATGGGGGGATTGGTATCCTGCCGTGGAAAGAACCGTTTTCTATTCGTCATGTCATGCTAAACCATGTTTTTGATTCTGCTACTCCTCAAGATGTGAGTCGTGTTTTACGAGGAATCAATCCATTCAATCTGCAGATGCAAATTAATGGACAGACTGTAAATGGTGATAATATTTCGAGATGGGAACAGTGTATAGATATGAGAGAGGCTACCCATAATACGCACTTCACTTGTGATGGAAAAGCGGATGTATCTTATAGTATCTGTGCTCTAAGAAATTTACCTTATGCAGGACTGGTTCGTGTGGAGGTTACAGCACTGGAGGATATGTATTTGACAGTGTCAAATCCTATTGAGGTACCTGATGAGTATAAAAACATAGGTTCGAAACTGGTCAATGTGAGTGTTAATGGGAATGATATAAAAATAGTGCGTACTTGGGCTTTATCAAAATACCGCGAACAAAAAGTTTCAGCTTCTTCCGCATTTATTTATGATAAGAATTCCAACGTGCAGCAACAATATAATAGGAGTAGTCAGATTTCTATTTCATTAAGGAAAGGAGAGAAATTCTTTTTTACTTTATTAGGTGCTGTTTGTACCGGACGTGATTTTATAGATCCGTACAATGAGTCAGATCGTGAAGTAATTTATGGTGCGAAAGAGGGATTAACGCGTCTGATGGATGGGCATCGGAAACTCTGGAACGAGATGTGGAAAGGTGATATTGTGATTGAGGGGGATGATGAAGCACAGCGTACTGTGCGTTTTGCACTTTATAATCTGTATTCCAATGCACGCAAAGGAAGTCGGTTGAGTATACCTCCTTTTGGACTTTCTTCACAGGGATATAATGGGCATATTTTCTGGGATACCGAATTTTGGATGTATCCGTCTATGCTCTTTATGAATCAGGGCATTGCACGAACAATGATGGATTATCGTACAGATAGGCTGGAAGCTGCTTGCCAGAAAGCATTAAGTTATGGATATGATGGGGCTATGTTTCCTTGGGAAAGTGATGATGCAGGAGAAGAAGCGTGTCCGACTTGGGCGTTGACTGGTCCTTTTGAACATCATATCACAGCTGATATCGCCATTGCGGCCTGGAATTATTACTGTATGAGTGGAGATCAGCGATGGTTGCGTGAAGAAGGGTTCCCCTTAATGGAGAAAGTGGCAGAATTTTGGGTAAGTCGTGTAGAAAAGAATGACGATGGTTCTTATTCGATTCGTAATGTGGTTTGTGCCGATGAATACGCAGAGGGTGATGATAATGCCTTCACGAACGGTACTGTTATTCGCGCATTACAGGATGCTGCTAAAGCTGCTTCCATATGTGGGGTTAAAGCTCCAGTAATTTGGAAAGAAATAGCAGCAAAGTTGCGCATCCCCAAATTTGAAAATGGAGTAACTATGGAGTATGATGGTTATAATGGACAGGTTATCAAGCAGGCGGATGCTAATTTACTGGTATATCCATTGAACCTGATTACCCGTCCGGAAGAAATTCGTAAGGATTTGGAGTATTATGAGGGAAAGATTGACAAAGGAGGCCCCGCAATGTCATTCTCTGTATTGGCTTTGCAATATGCACGCCTTGGTGAAGGGGATAAGGCTTATGAATTATTTGTGCAAAGCTTCCGTCCCAACCAGTTACCTCCGTTCGGTGTACTTTCTGAAGGTGCAGGAGGTACTAATCCTTATTTCTCAACTGGTGCGGGAGGACTTTTGCAGGCTGTAATCAATGGCTTTTGTGGTTTGGAAATTACAGATAGTGGCATTAAACAATTGCCTTCGAAATTGCCAGGACATTGGAAGAAGTTGGTAGTTAAAGGAGTCGGACCGGATGGTAAAACATATGTCCGGCTTCAGAAATGAGTTCAATTTTTTCGGTTACGTAAATAAGAGTCAGAAGATGTATACTTTGGGAGGGAAATTGAGACAAGAATTTCATTTATTGACCTGTTTTTAATATCCTAAGCTGGTAGAATTCCATACTTTTGTTGCGTATCACACAAGCTACAAGATATTAGTTGTTGCTCAAGTTTGAAAATGAATTATTAATGTATTAACAGAACCAGTATTTATTTTATTACTGATTCATTTAATTGAATTTACATGAATTTAAAATGCTTATTTTGTGGAATACTTGTTGGGTTATATGTTGAGGCTGTTGAAGCTGTCAATTATACTCCAGAAAAGATTTCAGCATCTATTTCCTTAAAAGTACCGGGAAATGAATCGGAAAAATACTCGCTGGATATGCGGCAGTTGAAGAATGACCGTTCATCTTATCTGTTGGAACCTTCAAAAGGTATTCCGATGGTAATAACTCAGAGAATGGAGGATATGAATGGTAAGTTACGCATCAATGTCAGTCTAACTGCATTAGAGGATGTTTATTTTAATTTTAGCGAGCAGTTGTCAACCGGTTTTAATCATGATGATTGTCAGTTCTATATGCCGGGGTTCTGGTATCGTCGCAATCTGCGATCTCCTAAGGAAGCACCTTCATTTCATACATCAGACAGTTGGTTGGTACGTGAGGATAGATTAAGTGCTCCTCTTACAGGTATTTATTCAGAAAAGGAAAAAAGCTTTGTGACAGTGAGTCGTATAGACAATTTTGCTAATGAGGTTTTGTCTACTCATCGGGAGGGAGAAATTATTCTTTCAGGTAAAACTTCAATAGGTTTTACTGGATTCGAGAATCATAATGGAGTGGCAACACTTTCTTTCGGTTTTCCTTACCGTGAAGCACCTAAAAGCTATATTCGAAAATTAACATTGGCTCCGGCGGTAGAGGCTTTTCAGTCTCTGAAAAAAGGAGAAACAATGTTACTGACATGGGAGATTCTGGAGAATAAAGCTGATGATTATTCTGATTTTATTCGGAATGCGTGGGAGTATAGCTACGACACTTATGCTCCGGTTCCGGTTGATACTCCTTATTCTATTGAGGATATGAAAGAAGTTATGAGCCGTTTTTTTGTGAATAGTCTGGTGACTGGTAATTCGTTGACTTTTAATTCGGGTATTCATTTGCGGACTGCTGATTGTCAGAGTAACGGTCAGGCAGAAGTCGGTTTTATCGGTCGTGTACTCCTTAATGCATTCAATGCTTGGGAATATAGTTGGCAATGTGGCAGAGAGGATCTGAAAGAAAACAGTATGAAAGTATTCGATAGTTATTTGAAGAATGGCTTTACACAAGCTGGTTTCTTTAAAGAATCGGTAAACTTTGATAGAGGGTATGAAGATCCTGTACATAGTATTCGTCGTCAATCAGAAGGGGTTTATGCTATGCTTCATTTTCTTGCTTATGAAAGGGAAAATGGCCGTCGTCATCCTGAATGGGAACAAAAGATGAAAAATATGCTCGATATACTTCTGCAGTTGCAACATGAAGATGGCAGTTTCCCCCGTAAATTCCACGATGATTTTACAGTGGTCGATAATAGTGGAGGAAGTACCCCCTCGGCCACTTTACCTTTAATAATGGGATATAAATATTTTAAGGATAAACGTTATTTAACTAGTGCTAAAAGGACAGCAGATTATCTGGAGAAAGTCTTGATATCTAAAGCTGACTATTTTTCATCTACTCTCGATGCCAATTGTGAAGATAAAGAGGCTTCTCTTTATGCTGCTACAGCAACTTACTATCTTTCGTTAATAACGAAAGGAGACGAGCATCGTCATTATGCCGACCTGACAAGAAAGGCGGCTTATTTTGCATTGTCATGGTATTATGTATGGGACGTTCCTTTTGCTCAAGGTCAGATGTTGGGTGATATCGGTCTAAAAACCCGTGGTTGGGGTAATGTTTCTGTAGAAAATAACCATATTGATGTGTTTGTTTTTGAATTTGCTTCGGTGCTGCAATGGTTGTCAGAGGAATATAAGGAGCCACGCTTTGCCCATTTCGCGGAGGTGATTTCTACTTCTATGCGCCAATTGTTACCTCATGAAGGGCATCTATGTGGAATTGCCAAATCCGGTTTTTATCCGGAAGTCGTTCAACATACCAACTGGGATTATGGTAAAAATGGGAAAGGGTATTATAATGATATCTTCGCACCAGGATGGACAGTCGCTTCTTTGTGGGAGTTATTGACTCCAGGGCGTGCGGAACATTTCTTAAAATGACAGAAATAGGTCAGAAGATATCTCAATTATATTTTAATTTCATTTTGAACGATTTTTTTTAATTATTGGTCTGTCTGTTTTATTACATTTTATATTGGTTGTCTACTTTTGCTCTCACTCAATATGAGATAAAGTATTTATTATGAGTTTTTTAAATTTAATATTATGGATTTGAAGAAAACATTGTTTGTTTGCTTGTTGTTCTATTATGGAACAAGCGCTAACTCCGCTTTGCCGGGACATTCTTCTATGTCTGGTAAGACTAATATGTCGGAGCAAGCGAAAGGTATTCGTATCAGTGGTACGATAACCGATAAAGACAAGAATCCTCTTCCTGGTGTGAATGTACGTGTATTGGAACAGGTAGGAACTGGAGTGATTACGGATATGGACGGACATTTCTATTTGGATGTACCCGGAAAGAATTCTGTAATAGAGATTTCGTATATTGGCTTCAAAACCCAACAAATAAAAGTTGGAAGTAAGATTAACTTTGATGTAATTTTAGAAGAAGATATTGAAGCCTTAGATGAAGTTGTAGTTACTGGATATGGTAGTCAGAAGAAAATGTCGGTTATTGGTTCTATCGAGACATTACAGCCTAAGAAGTTACAGGTTGGTGCCACGCGCTCTTTGTCTAATAATCTAGCAGGACAGATTGCCGGTGTGATAGCGGTCCAACGTTCGGGAGAACCGGGTTACGATTCCTCGAATTTTTGGATTCGCGGTATTGCTTCTTTCTCCGGTGGACAATCTCCGTTAGTGTTGGTAGATGGTATCGAGCGCGACTTGAATAACATAGACCCCGCGGAAATTGAATCTTTCTCAGTATTGAAAGATGCATCGGCGAGTGCTATGTATGGTGTACGTGGTGCAAATGGTGTCATTGTTATCAATACGAAGCGTGGTAAAGTAGGAGCTCCTTCTGTCAATCTGCGTGTGGAACATTCTATTGCAGAGCCGACAAAACTTCCGGATTTTATTGGGGCAGCCGATCATATGGCATTGATAAATGAAATAACAGAGAACAAGTCGCGTTTGCCTTTCAGCCAGGAGCAGATTGACAGAACGAGATATGGTTATGACAGAGATTTGTATCCGGATGTAAATTGGCTGGATGAAATAACAAAGGATTATGCTTATTCTACTCGTGCGAATCTGACTGTATCAGGTGGTTCTGATTTCCTGCGCTATTCGTTGGTTGGTTCTTATTTCGGTGAGAAGGGAATCATGGAGACGGATAAGTCTTTGCCTTATGATACGGGAACGAAACTAACTCGTTATAATATGCGTGCAAATGTTGACTTGGATGTGACCAAGACAACAGTGCTGCGTTTAAATGTCGGTGGGTTCCTTCAAACACACCGTAAACAGGCTTTTAGTACGGACGATGCTTTTGATAGAGCGTTTATAACTTCTCCTTTCGTGTATCCTGCCCGTTATTCAGATGGAACTATTCCAATTATGGCTATTAATGATGTGAACCCTTGGGCAGCGGTGACACAGCGAGGTTACGATGTAGTTACAGCTTCACAGATTCAGTCACTCTTTGCTATTGAACAGAATCTGAAGATGATCACGCCGGGATTAAAAGCGAAAGTAACCTTCTCTTTCGACCGTTGGAATCAGAGTTCGATTACAAGGGGAAAGGATGCTACTTATCATAGTATTGCTACCGGACGTGACATTGAAGGTAATCTGATTCATTCAGTGCTTAAATATGGAGATGACTCTTTGGGACATGGAAATAAGGGGGAATATGGAAATTCGAGGGTTTATTTTGAAGGAACATTAACGTATGCTCGCACTTTCGGAAAGCATGACGTAGATGCATTGTTCCTGTATAATCAGCAAAGTTATGATAATGGTAGTGTACAACCTTATAGAAAACAAGGTATTGCGGGTAGATTGTCTTATACTTTCGATAGCCGTTATGTGACGGAGTTCAACTTTGGATATAATGGCTCAGAGAATTTTGCTAAAGGTAAACGTTTCGGCTTTTTCCCTTCTGTGGCAGTTGGATGGTTATTGTCTGAAGAACCTTTCATGGATCGTTTCAGAAATACATTGAGTAAATTGAAATTAAGAGGTTCTATAGGAAAAGTAGGTAATGATGATATCGGAGGACGTCGTTTTGCCTATATAACAACATTGAATACCAATGCAGATAAGTATAACTGGGGTGATACAGGACAGATTGGTCGTACCGGTATTTCAGAAGGAGAAGTTGGAGTTGAAAATCTTACCTGGGAAACAGCTCTGAAAATGAATCTTGGTTTTGAACTGGGATTATGGAATGAACTGGAATTACAGGTAGATGTTTTCAAAGAAAAACGTACCAATATCTTTATGCAACGTAAGATTATTCCTTCACAGACAGGATTCTTGACTAATCCTTGGGCCAATTTTGGTGAAGTGACTAACCGCGGTGTGGAATTCTCCTTGAATTATAATAAACAAATTAATAAAGATTGGTTTGTAGGTTTCCGTTCTAATTTCACGTATGCCATCAATAGGGTGGACGAATACGATGAACCGGAAACCGTGAAAGGTACATATAGAGGATTGACAGGTCGTTCTTTAAATACTTTGTATGGATTGCAGGCAGAAAGATTATTTACAGAAGATGATTTCGACGCGAATGGTAATTTGAAATTCGGTATACCGACACAGGATGTTGGAGCTTCAAAAGTACGTCCTGGTGATATCAAATATGTAGATATGAATGGTGATGGCATTATCACTGATGCAGACGAAGGCTATATTGGTGGAACGGTAGACCCACGTATTGTTTATGGTTTCGGAGGTAATGTGAACTACAAGAACTGGGACTTGAATTTCTTCTTTCAGGGAACAGGTGATACTTATCGTGTGATTGGTGGAACTACGTATTTCATTCCGGGTAGTGGACAAACATTACAAGGCAATGTCTACTCTAATTATAACGACAGATGGACAGAAGAGAATCCTTCCCAAGATGTATTCTGGCCGAGATTGACGGAGGAACCTAACAGACAGAACTACCGGAATTCTACATGGTGGAAAAAGAATATGCGTTTTATGCGTTTGAAAACGCTGGAACTTGGATATACTTTACCGCAATCTGTAACTGATAAGATACATTCTAAAGCTATTCGTTTTTACGTGAGTGGTAATAACTTATTCTGTTTCTCTCCTTTCAAACTGTGGGATCCGGAATTAAATACGAACACCGGTCTGCGTTACCCGGCTATGCGTTCTGTAATGTTTGGAGTTGACCTGAATTTCTAATTAAAAAAATGACGATAATGAAACTTAAGAAATATATAGTTGCTGGTTTAATAGGCATCGTATCGTTGGGTTCCTGTACGTATCTTGATAAAGAACCAGATACGGAAATTGATATAGACATGGTCTTTGAGAATAAGACAAAAGTAGAATCATGGCTGGCCAATGTATACAGCCGTATCCCTAATCCGGGTAATGACTGGTTAAATACGTATGGTTGGGAAGTGTTTGCAGATGACTTGACTGCTTCTGCACGCTGGCAGCAATGGGACTGGCCCAATATCACCAAGATTTTTGGTGGATGGACACCAAATACACAATGGGCAGGAAATTTCTGGGATGGTCTTCCGAGAAAAATACGTCAGGCTTATATTTTTATAGAACGTGTACATGCATTACCTGATTCCGACCTTCCTCAGAGAGAAGTGGATTATATGAAAGCGGAAGCACGTTTCCTTGCGGCCTATTATTGGTGGCAATTATTGGAGACATATGGTCCTATCCCATTTAGACCGAATTACATTGCTCCTACTGACTTTACTCTTTCAGATTTAATGGTCGGACAAAGACCTTTTGATGAGATTGTCAGCCATTTGGATAATGAGATGTTGGAAGCATCTAAACAATTGCCTGCTGTATGGCAGAGTGTGGAGAAATATGGTCGTATAACTTCAGTTATGTGTCTAACTGTTCGTGCGAAGATGTTATTATTTGCTGCAAGTCCGTTGGTAAACGGAAATGAGTGGTACATTGGACATAAGAATAAAGAAGGTGAGGAATTGTTCAATTCTACTTATAGCCAGGAAAAATGGGTGAAAGCGGCAGAAGCCTGCAAACAATTGCTCGATGTAGCAGAGCAAGCCGGTTATCGTTTGTACGTAGAATATAATGATGAGGGAGAAATAGACCCGTTTACTTCGCTTGAAAATCTTTGGTTTACGAAATTTCAAGATGGAAATAAGGAGATATTGTTCCCATATACAAAAGAAGATGCTTATCAAAGTTACCAGTTCTATACGAATAAAGCTGTAACTAAAGAATATGGTGGTGGAAATGGTTTAGGTGTATATCAAGGTTTGGTGGACGCGTTCTTCATGAAGAATGGGCTTCCGAAAGACGATGATAATTCGAAATATGTAGAAGAAGGTTTTTCAACGGAGACAGAAACCCGATCTACTAATTGGAATGGTGGTACAGGGCAAAAGGGAGAAATAACTGCTGAGGGTACATATAATATGTATTGTAATCGCGAACCTCGTTTTTATACTACAGTAAGTTATAATGGTTCTTGGTATGCTTTGGCAGAGCGTAAATTCGAATTCTTTAAGAATCAGAAAGATAATGATTATACACATGATGCGCCCCAAAATGGTTATTTAGTTCGTAAGAAAATATATTCACAGGATAATCCGAAGAATGGTAGTTACAAATGGCGTCAAATGTTCCTGTATCGTTTGGCAGCTTCCTATTTGGATTATGCTGAGGCTGTTAATGAGGCTTATGATAATAGAGCATCTCGTGAGGATGCATTGAAATATGTGAATAAAGTCCGTGAACGTGCAGGCGTGCGCCAATATACGTTGGATGCCGTAGCGGCAGATGATGCAAAATACATTCATGTAGATGACAATCAACAGGCAGTACGTGAGGCAGTTCGTATGGAACGCCGTGTTGAACTTTGCTGTGAAGGATCACGCTGGTCGGATATCCGTCGATGGAGAATTGTGGAACAGCTCCCGGAGATGTGTGGAGATGATTATGGTATGAATTTCGCAGGAACAAATAGTCAGGAATTTTATAAGAGAACCGTATTCCAGACACGTGTGTGGAAAAGGGCGATGTACTGGTTCCCGGTATATATAGATGAGATGAATAAGAACACGAACTTGGTTCAGGCGCCTTTCTGGAATTAATTAAATGAAAAGCATAATTATGAATAAGATAATGAAACTAATATGCTTGCTCTTTCTTATGTTGATAGTAGCGAGCTGTAATAAAGATCCGGAGTATTACACGCTTGAAACTCCTGTAGATCAGATGCTTTTGAAGGCTTCTTCTTCTGAAATTACTTTGGAGAAAGAAAAAGAGAATGAAGCTGCTGTTATATTTACATGGGATGCTGCGGCTCAACGTGGAGGAGTTGATGCTACTATCACCTATTTTTTCAGAATGTATATGGCAGACTTACACTCTAATGTGACAGATTTGTATGAGATTGAATCGGAAGAACGTTCCATTAGTTTCACGCATAAGGAGTTAAATGATATACTGGCTTCTTGGAGTATACTTCCTGGGGATAAGGTGACTATTGAAGCAGAGGTTATAGGACAGGTCAATTCATCTGTAGAATACTTGAAGCCGGAGTTGTCGAAGACGCAATTGGATGTGATCGGATATGATAAGAATGCTACTGCGATATATATGGTGATGGTGGATGATGCTGGAGAGAAAACTGTTCGCCGAATGACCGAGAAGGTTGTGGGTTCAGGAGTATATCAGTCGACAGCAGAATTGAAGCCATGTGAGTACTTTTTTGCACTTAGTCCGGATTCTGATTATCCATGCTATATGAAAGCTGAGAATGGAGATAATGCTTTGCAATATGTGGCAGAAGCAGGGAATGGTGAGATGTTTGAAAACACAAAGAGCGCTACCTGTACAATAGTTGTGGACTTAAATCGTTTGGATGTGAATATCGTTAGTATTTACTCTTTACCGCAAGATGGGATTTGGATTGTTGGTGATGCCAGTAACATCGGATGGGATTGGGGTAAAATGAAAAAGGAAGGTGCATTTGTGAATAATGATCCACGCCATCCAGAACGTTGGACGTATACAGGTAACTTTTATGGTGGTAAAGAGTTTAAGTTGGCGTTGGAGCCGAATGGAGCAGATTTTGCTGGAAAATTCTTTTTTGCTCCTTCACAAGGAGCAAATCCAGCCGTAGAACATGAACTCGGAGAAGCAAGGTATCAGGATAATGGCGGTGACTTGAAATGGCTTGTTGCTGATGATGGTAAATACACTTTGACAGTAGACCTTAATGAGCTGAAGATATATTTGGAGCCGACTGAATAATCTCCATAAGAAGTAAATTAAAATATGAAAATCATGAAAAAACTGTTTATAATACTATATCTGCTTACTAATATATTTGTATTGGGAGCGTGTGGAGATGTGGAAAGTGAGGGTGACCCACAACCACGTGTACCGAGAGTAGAAGTGGAATCTGATGATTATTATGTGCAGATTACACAGGAGAATATGGATGGGGTTGCTTTTGTCTACCGTTGGCTGGATATGGAAACAGCAACGAAGTATGTTATGACTTTAGGGCTGCAGGTAGATGGAGAAACAACTGAAACAATGGATGTGGAAGATAAAAGCATACTTACTTATAACGGAGTACGCGAACAGCTTTTTACCAATCAGCAGATAATGGAATATATGAGAGCTTTTGGAGTAGATGAAAAAGAAGCTCAGTTTGGCATTACATTGGAAGCATTTCAGTCGGATGGTATGCCAATTACTTCAGAAGCGGACAAAGGATCAAAGACTTCTATAATCCATATTGTATTGGGACCTGGTGTTGATTTGAATTCGAGTATGGAATAGATTAGTAAAATTAATAAAAAAAACTGAGAACTCATGTTATACTTACAACATACAATTACGCTTGGAATACTCTCCTTACTTACATGGGGATGTGGTAATAGCGATAAACAGAAAAGTGAAGCAGAACAAGCTCCATTGGCAGACAAAGTGTGGTATTCAAATCCGGTCATTGACTCCGATAATCCGGATCCGACAGTGATAAAGGCAGAAGATGGATATTTCTATCTGTATGCTACCGGAGGAAATACATGGATACACAAATCCAAAGACTTGGTTCACTGGACTTATGTGGGCGGTGCTTACGAGGATGATAAAAAACCGTCATGGGAACCGGAAGCAGGTATTTGGGCACCGGATATCAATTATATCAATGGAAAATATGTGATGTATTACTCCTTGTCCAAGTGGGGAGGTGGAACAACTTGTGGTATTGGTGTTTCTGTTTCGGACAAGCCGGAAGGTCCGTTTACTGATCAAGGCAAATTATTCCGTAGCAACGAGATCGATGTTCATAATAGTATCGACCCTTTCTATATTGAAGATAATGGTAAAAAATATCTTTTCTGGGGAAGCTGGTATGGTATTTGGGGTGTTGAATTGACTGAAGACGGTCTTGGACTGAAAGGAGGTATTGAAAATGCAAAAGCGACAAAGATACAGGTCGCAGCTAGTACCGGAGGTACCAATGCTTATGAAGGATCATATATATTAAAAAGAGGTAAATACTATTATTTGTTCTGCTCTACAGGCACTTGTTGTGAGGGTGAAAATAGTACATACCAGACAGTTGTATGCCGTTCCACCGAGCTTTTTGGTCCTTATTTGAATAAATCAGGTGACGACATGAATGATAATAAACATGAAGTACTGATACATAGAAATGATGCATTCCTGGGTACGGGACACAATGCTGAAATAGTGCAGGATGATGAAGGTAAAGATTGGATTATCTATCATGCTTACCGGACTGCCGATCCATCTTTAGGTCGTGTAGTATTGCTTGATAGAGTTTATTGGGATGACGATGATTGGCCGTATCTCGTGGGGGACGGACCGGTTGTAAAGGCGGAAGCTCCGACTTTCAAGAAGAGTAAGTAGTTGACATAGGGTGGTTGTAGCTATGATAACTGCAACTACCCTATTTAATTCTCGAATTATAAATTTATTGCTTTTAAATATTATCATGAAAAAAGAATTATTGCTTTTACTCTGTGTCATGCAGAGTTTTCTATTTGTATTGCAAGCGCAAAATACACAACGAAATATTGCTTATACAGATGACAATGTAAGATTTACAGTCATTTCTGATGGAGCGATCCGTCTGGAATATGCACCGGATGGGAAATTCGTGGACGATAGATCTCACATCGTTGTGAATCGCAACTATCCTCAGGTAGATTACAAGCTAAGAACAAGAGGGGGATGGGTTGAAATAACAACCTCTAAAATGGAGATGCGTTATAAGAAAAACAGTGGACAGTTTACAGATAGGAACTTGGTTATCACTTCCTCTAAAGAAATATTACCTTTTACCTGGAAACCCGGTATGCAACAGAAGGGGAACTTGAAAGGAACCTATCGTACATTGGATGGTATGGATGGTGATACACAGACACAAACATGGGTAGCTGATACAAAGAAAGGGGATAAACTGAAATTGGAAGATGGCCTGTTGGCTACGGACGGCTGGACTTTGATTGATGATTCTCAGGGACTTTTGTTTGATGATAATAAAGATTGGGATTGGGTGAAAGAGCGTCCGGCTAATGGCGGACAGGATTGGTATTTTATGGCATATGGGCATGACTATAAAGCTGCCTTGAAAGATTACACCCTTTTTGCAGGAAAAGTGCCATTACCTCCCCGGTATGCATTTGGTTATTGGTGGTCACGCTATTGGTTATATTCTGACAGGGAGTTCCGTAATCTGATTGATAATTTCCATACTTATCAGATTCCTCTGGATGTATTGGTGGTAGATATGGACTGGCATTATACAGAACAGGGAAAAGGTGGTTGGACCGGTTGGACATGGAACCGTGATTTATTCCCGAATCCAAAGGAGTTTTTGGGATACCTGAAACAGAATGATGTGAAAATCACCCTTAATTTACATCCAGCGGATGGAGTAGCTTCTTATGAAGAAAAATATTCTGGATTAGCAAAAGATATGGGAGTCGATCCTCAGTCCAAACAGACTATTCCATGGATAAATTCAGATAAGAAGTTTATCAAGAATATGTTTAAGAATGTATTAGCTCCTATGGAAGAAGATGGAGTTGATTTTTGGTGGCTGGACTGGCAGCAAGGGATATATGATCCGAAGGTGAAGAATTTGAGCAACACTTGGTGGATTAATTATGCTTTCTTTAGTAATATGGAGAAGAATAGGGACACACGTCCGATGCTGTATCACCGTTGGGGAGGTTTGGGTAATCATCGCTATCAGGTAGGTTTCTCCGGTGATGCTGTTGTTTCATGGAAATCATTAGATTTTCAGCCTTACTTCAATTCGACAGCTTCCAATGTACTATATGGTTATTGGAGTCATGACCTGGGAGGACATATCGGTGAAAGTATAGATCCGGAAATGTACACTCGTTGGTTGCAATTCGGAGCCTTAAGCCCGATTATGCGTACACATTCTCAAAAAAGTGCCGGTTTGAATAAGGAACCATGGGTATTCAACAAAGAATATTGTGATGTTCTTCGTAAGACAATCCAGCAACGTTATGAGATGGCGCCTTATATTTATACAATGGCTCGTAAAGGTTATGATGAAGGATTATCACTTTGTCGTCCGATGTATTATGATTATCCGGAAAATAAGGAAGCATATGAATTCCGTAATGAATATATGTTTGGAGATGATATTCTGGTTGCTCCTGCCACAGCTCCTGCAAAAGATGGCTATGTACAAGTGCGCGTGTGGCTGCCCGAAGGTGAATGGTATGAGTTGCATACAGGCACTTTGCTGAAAGGTGGACAGATTGTAGAGCGTCCTTTTGCTATTGATGAATATCCGATTTATGTAAAGGCGGGAGCGGTATTGCCGATGTATACAAGAAAGGTGATGAACCTGAACGGTAATGATGAGGAGGTTGTTGTTACTGTATTTCCTGGTGGAAATGGAATTTCGTCCTTTAATTTCTATGAAGATAATGGAAACGATAAGAACTATGCTTCGGAATATGCTGTGACTAAACTAACATCTTCCAGCCAAGGGCAGGAACGAACGATTGTTATCGGTAAACGTGATGGCCAATATAAAGATATGTCTGAATCTCGTTCATTCAAAGTGAAAGTACTTTCATCACTTGTTCCTCAGTCTGTCACTGTAAATGGTCAACCTGCAAAATATGAATATCTGGGTGAAGAGTTTGCTCTTTCGGTTGATTTGCCTGTTTTGTCGTGTGATCAGGAAAAAGTTGTTAAAATAGTTTATCCTATGGAAACAGCTGATATGAACGGTTTGTTGGGAGTATCTAGACGAATTGCTAAATCTATGGAGCAGTTAAAATACCGTGACTCATATATTTGCTTCAAGGAAGAATTTGGTAAAATGGGAAGTCTGAGTGAAGCGGTAATCTATGCACCGGAGAAGATATCTTCTTTAGTTTCCGAATTTTGGAAAAGTTATGGTGAGCTTCCTGAGGTTTTAAAACGTCAGGGGTTGAATGATGATAATAAGACATGGTTCTTACAGTCTATCTGTTGGAATAGATAGTCATCCTTTGAAAACAATTTTATTTGCTGATATGCAATGAATTAACTTTGTGTATACTTTGATAAATCTGCAAGTTTTTGTATCTTTGGATGTATAAACTTGCAGATCTTTTATGATACGCTCAGCTCAAACAGTGCAAACTTTATTTTTTTCTTTGGATGATTTTAAACCAGCAACATTCTCTGTGTAAATTTCTCCATAAAATCGACTGGAAAAAAGTCAATGATTTTTTTTCTCCCATGTATTGCCCAGACAATGGCCATCCGTGCAAACCTATCCGTCTAATGTGGGGGTGTTAATTCTCAAGTATTTGCGCGATATTTCAGATGGATCTGTTGTAGAAAAATGGAATGAGAACGCTTGTTTTCAAGATTTTGTGGTATGCAAGAGTTCACTCCTGCTTTTCCCTGCAATACCTCTGAACAGATTCATTTCCGTAAACGTATCGAAGAAAAAGGAATAGAACTTATTCTTGCGGAACGTATTCGTGTGAATGATGAAAAAATGACAAGGATTATCACGATATTGGTTTTATAGACTTAACCGTACAGGAAAAGAATGTGACTTATCTCATAGGTGCCAAATTGTATAAGAAAATAGTTGACAAGGCTCTCGAAATTGCAAGAAGTCCACATTTGTATATACTAGAGGTATACTTTCGTACTGAAAAAAGACTTATTGGGATCAACGTTTCCGCAGCCATTCCAAGAACCCTAGGAAGCCTTTAAAGTAGATAGTCGGTTACGAACAATAACTGGCCGTTTAGTGGGAGCACTTAAGTGTAATCTGAGTAATAACAGGAAGTGAGGGCCACCTCTTTTCGTAATGAATACGATGGATATACAATAGGGCATTGTCTTGAGCAGGTGCAGAGGTTCATGAGAACAAGTATTAAGAAACTGGCAGGAGACAGAGGTTACTGAGGAAAGAAGTAAATGGTACTCAAATATTTATTCTTGACACACCTAAAGTGAAAGATAGTTGTTATTATCAACATAAAAAGAAGCGGCAACTTTTTTACAAGCGTGCAGGTATAGAGCTTACTATCGGACATTTGAAACCAGATTATCACCTAGGATGTAACTTTTATAAAGGGATATTGGGCGATGTAATCAATGTTATGTTAGTCATAGCAGCATACAACTTCAAAAGAGTTATGGGGGGTGTATCTGATAAACAGAATCAGCGGAGCGTTCCAAAAGGAGAACGTTTCGCTGAAATATGTTTTTTAAGGGACAATTATCTAACTTTTTAGTTGTTAAATAGCTTCGTTTGTTGTAAAAGATGGATTCGAAAACTCGGAAATTCGATCGGAGAGTTTCTGATAAACTACTCAAAAGTTTATTATAAATGTGAGATCCGTTTATATAGAAAATTGTTCATATTTTTATATGTTCTCAAGTTTACGTTTAGAATATTCTTGGTTAAAGGTAACTATGCTTAACAATCCAGAAAGTAATCAAATGAGACAACAGCTTTCCTGTTGGCTAAATTTATACGTGAAGCTCCAAAACAAACCGTGCTCCTTTCGTATAATTCGTATCCAGTGTCAGGCTTCCGTTCATCTTGGCAGCAATCAGTGAACAGATCGGTAATCCTAGTCCATCTCCCGTAGTCAGGTCTTTTACTTCTGTGAAAGGCTTAAAGAGATTTTCCTGTTGCTCTGCAGGAATTCCTGTTCCTGTATCCGTAACGATGAATTGGTGCGTGTGCGCTCCCCGTTTCTTGAATTCGAGACTGATACGACCCTGGTCAGTGTAGAAAGCAGCATTTTTCAGTAAATAGAGAAGAATGCGTTCCAACTGTTCCTTGTTTGTCTTTACCTGAAGTTTTGGTGCATTGACTGAAGATGTGACAT
>OGPZ01000904.1_pt1 | contig 23761 bp, 16 predicted proteins | sample 1553111 | NCBI WGS metagenome assembly OGPZ01 (sample SAMEA2579968, study PRJEB22360) | human gut metagenome
CTTCCACTATCTCGTTAGCCCTTAACGATATTTTCTTTTTAACCTTTTCGCTTAACCCTTTAAACTGCGGTGTTATGCCAAATCCGCTTTCCATTATAACCATAGCATACGCATTTGCGTCGATCTCTGCACTTTGCAGATTGTATTGTTCAATGTCGGTATCTGTAGAATTAATATAGTTCTGGAAAATCTCAGGGCAATTCTTCATTTGCCATATGTGTCTTAACTCATGTGCGATTGAAAACATAGTATCAAGCGGAATCTTTCCGGGACGGTACTTAAGAATATTATCAGAAGGGATATATTCTGCCAATTGTGTTGGAGTATGCAAGAATAGAACCTCTTCTACTAAAGGCTTTTCTATTTCGAGATCATCACATATTATTTCTATAAATTGAATATAATCTGCCATATACTTTTCCACCTTTTCATTTGCAATATAATATATTATACAAAAAAGAAGCAAAAATATCAAGAGGCAAAATATAAAAAAAGGCGCCAGAAATTAATCCGGCACCTTTCTTTAGCTATATTGTTGGGTCAAGATTATGACCTGCTTTAAGGTAATTATTTAAAAGGTAATCGTCAAGACCTTTATATTCGGGATCCCATTTGAATATGGAGCATTCCAGCTTTTTTTCTTTCATAACGTCAAGAAGCTTTGTCAGTGCTTTAGCAACGTTTGGATTCTTATACATATCCATATCAAAAGCTATTTTATAACGAGAAACGCCATATTCCGCTAGTTTATCCAGCATTGGTATCATGTTCTGAATAGAATTAACACCAGGAATACCTAATACAGGTTTTTCGATAAAGCGATATATTATATCACTTTTGAGTGGTCCTTCTGTAATTATCGCTTCCCTTTCGGGATATCCCACAAAGTGAGACCAGGTATATGCCCGGCAGCCCTCTGTGTATTTTTCTTCGTTATAACTACCTGATGAAAGCCATTTATATCTTACATCAGATTCGTTATCAAGTGTATCAAATCTTATCTGGAGACCTTCTATCTTTCCTCGTGGATTTTCAAAAAAATCTTCGGATACTGCTCTTACAGGAATATAAAAGCCAGATTTGTTATATTTAAGCGTCCAATTGCCCTCTTTCTTTTTTAAAAAGCCCGGAACGCCTGATAAAGAACAAGCATCTTTGCTTCTGAGCTCAGAAGCAATATTATCCAATGAACCAAATCCTTCAGGAACACTTTTGTATCCGTTTTGAAGAATATCTGAACGTCTCAATCCTCTTTTTATAAGGTTATTATAATGTTCCTTATTAAGAGTAAGCCTATCAAGCATACATTCATACACTTTATCACGCATAGTCAAGTCCTGAGTGGCAACTGTACTATCCGTCGCAGAAATATTCTGTGTGAAGTTATATGTATTGATATTAGAAACGCCGGACATAGAAAGAAGTTCTCTTTTGTATTTTAGCATAAGAGCTGTTCTCTTATCTTTTTCAGCTTTGTCAGATGCGTCGCTAAGTTTTAGTCTTTCTGGAGATATTCCATATCTTAACCACGCATATAGATGCACAGCATTGCCACTTGTTGCACAAGCGGCACAACGAAATACACCCTTTGCTATATTTATATGAAGCCTCTTCTTATTTTTCTTTGAGGAGTCGCATATGGGACAGCCCATATTGCCGGCTGTGTCAATTTGCAGCTTGAGCGAGCTTATGACCATATCCATAAGCTTTGCTTCTTCATTGTTATACATTTTTTACTCACCCCTTATTCAAAAAATTAGGGACTCTAAACGAGTCCCCTCTTTTTTTATTCGCCATATCCATGGCTTATAAGGTAAAGAATTACGTCTTTCCAGAACTTACGCTTCTCTTCTCCTGGCTTGCTCTGCTTATACCAGTTGAGGACACGTATTGCCTTACGATCGCCATTCTTGACTCTCTCAAACATTTCCTTAATAGTCATTCCGGAATCTTCTGCCGTATCCGAGATAGAAGTACGAATAATGATTTTTTCGTATTCTTTTATTTTTTCCTCATCGGTGATACTTGTATCATCAATTGAAGGGATGGCATTGGAGCTGTTTTTGTGAACCGTTGGTTCAGTTTCTTTCGGAACTTCTTCAGATTCATCCACATGTGACGGTGCTTCAGATATAAGTGAAGTACCTGCTACATTAAGATGCAGATGTTCTTCTCCTATCAAAGGTATTGTTTCTTCGAGCTTTTTTTGAAGGAGCTTTTCCGCCTGAGTTATTCTATGATAACTCCGTCCAGGCATTATGGTTGCTTTTATGTTGGCTGCAGCCTGTATAGCAGCCTGGCAAATCTCGACTGCTTCACTAAATGTATTTTCATTAGCAAGCATTTCTGGAACGCTTGTGAGCTCATTATAAGCCTTTTTTATAGTTTCATCCATATATTTTTTTATGACATATGGAGAAGTGTCCGAGCTGAGTTGCTGGACTTCCTTTACAGGCTTTTCTTCTATTTTCGCCTCGTTTTCGACAGCTGGAGCTTCCACTGTTTCTTCGCTTTCAGCGTCTTTAGCGTCGTCTGCTGTCTCTGTTTCTACACCAGACTCAGTTGTTTCTTCCTTCGTATTTTCTTCTACAACGTCTGATGTCACCATTTCTTCTGGTGCGTCCTTTTCTGCAGCAGAGGAAACTTCATCGTTGATTTCCTCAGTAGTGCTCTCCTGAAGCTCAGAAATATCATCTTCGGACATAACTGTTTCATTGCCTTCAGTACGCTCCGTATCAGACTCAGCTGATGCTTCTTCATTTACTGTTTCAACTACGGCTGGAGCAACATTTGCCTCTAGCTTAACATCTTCAGCGAACAGTTGCTGGCTAATGGTTTCATTGATCTTAGCCATTTCCTCATCAATGTCAGAATCAACATTAGCCACCTCAGCAGGTTCCTCAGCAGGTTTCTCAGTAGGTTCCTCAGCAGGTTCCTCTGCCTTAACTGGCTCTGATGTAGAAACAACATCTGCCGTCTGAGCTTCTTCGGCTGTTTCAATATCATGCTCTTTAGCCTGAATAATATTGAATTTATCAATGGACGAGATTACAGGATTTGTTATTCCTGCATTGCCCAAAGCGGCGACAACAGCAGCGGTCTGTGACCACGCATATCCGTCTATCTTTTCATCACTCTTTTTCTTGGCATAAGCATTTGCAAGAAATGCCTCTGGAGCATCTGTGACCTTAGCATAGACCTTACATTCTGTGATATATTCATCAACAGCCGCAGGATCAGGGTTTACCCTCTTAGGCAAACCTACAAAGATACGTCCTTCCGGATACTTTTCTCTGAATTTCCTTCTGAGAACGTTTGCTGTGTAAAAAACATTGCCGTCCTCTCCAATTTCCACCGCTGCTACGGGGATGAGTTCATTGCTTATATCTCTAATTTCGTTCATTTATTGTGACCTCCTTATTATTTATATAGTTTTATTGCCGCAACCATAAAATCTTTTAATGATTCGGCATACGAATTTACATTGCTTGGCTTAAATGATAAATAAAATTTCGTCATTGCCGAGCAAAGTTTTTCGACGTCTTCCTCTGGGGCAAATAGATGCCTTCGAAAAAAACGACACATTAGATCTACATGTTCCTCAATTCGCCGAGGATGCATGCTTTTTGGGGCAGTTTTGCTGATTTCTGACAAACGCTCCAAAAAGAAAAGTTTTTCATCGATATTTAGTAGTTCCTGATATACGTTAGGTGAAATCATATCATTAACTACAAGCTGTGATAGTTCGCCTTGTTTCTTTTTTAGTTCTTCAAAAAAACAACTTTGCCCCTCCTTCTTTTACAAATTTGTTCTTCTAATATATATAATATCACAAATGAATGAAATCGTCAAGTTTTTTGCCGTTTTTATTTTGCGATTTATATATAAATTTCAGAAAAAATAAAAAAAGTGCAGTGCTAAGAAACACTACACTTCAATATATTCATCTGATACATTAATTATATCACAAGTGAGTCAACTTGTCAATATCTTTTTTTCAAAAAGAAAAGTTAGGCTACACTCATATCGTATAGCCTAACTTTGTTAATTTTGTTCGCATAGGAGTTTTATACGATGTGCTAAAAGAGTCCTTCTGCGATCTTCTCCGGTTGTTCCGTGATTAATGGAATCGACAAGAGCTTTTTTTGAACCAACTATATATACCTTTTCTTTCGCACGTGTAACAGCTGTATATATAAGGTTTCTCTTTTTAAGCATACCATGTTCATTCTGAATATTGAAGATAACTACCTTGTATTCAGAACCCTGGGACTTGTGAACTGTAGTTGCATACGCAAGAACAACATTATCCATATCGTTCTTATCATACTCCACAACTCTTCCGTCAAAGTCTATGGTCACTTTTCCGCCGCTTATTTCAGTTATATATCCAACATCACCATTTGAAACATCATTTGTATTGGATGTTTGCATAACTTTGTCGCCCTCACGGTATTTAGTGCCCTTGCTATACATATATGGCTTACCTTCAATAGGCGGGTTTACCTGATCGTGTATTCGAGTATTAAAATCCTCTACGCTTGTTGCAGTTCCTTTTTTTCTGTATGGAGAAAGCATTACAACATTATTTATTCCTACTCTTTTTACTTCCTTAAGAAAGATCTTATCGACTTCTTCTGCTGCTTGTTCAAAATTGTCGGTAACATCAAGGATAAAGTCATCAGCATATTCCAAATCATAATTTCCATTTTTCATAAGAAAAGAATTAAGAATAATATGACTGTCTCCGGCTTGCCTTTTTGCCTGTGTAAGTCTTGCCAAAGGAATAATATTGCTGTCGATCAGATCATCAAGCACAGCTCCTGCTCCAACGGAAGGAAGCTGATCTACATCACCCACAAGCACTACTTTTGTGCCAGGCTTTATAGACTTAAACAGCTTTTCGGCAATAAAAATATCAAGCATTGATATCTCATCAATAAGTATAAAGTCAGCGTCTATTGGTATAGGCTCTCCAAATTCACCGGCATTATCGACTTTAAGTTGAAGCCCACGATGTATCGTAAGAGATCTGCAGCCTGTTGTTTCCTGCATGCGTCTTGCCGCCTTGCCTGTTGGGGCAAGTAGTAGTATCTTCCCTTTTGTATTTTTTTTAGCATAAATAGTTCTTATAAAATTAAGTATAGTAGATTTTCCTGTACCTGGTCCGCCGGTTATAACGGATATGAGATTGTTAAGTGCAGTTTCTACAGCATTTCTCTGCTCATTCGTTAACGAAAAGCCTACTTTCTCTTCCATAATTGCTATTTCACTGTCCAGATTTGATGCATTACTTGTATCATTTGCTTTTAAAAGAGAAACAATATACTGGGCAGTGTTTGTTTCGGCCCAATACGTCTTTTCTCTTGTTGCATAAATGGTATTATCGCTGTCTCTATCAAGATAAACCTTATGTTGCAATACATATTTTCTTGCAAGTGATATAAACTTATCTTTTTCTTCTTGTGAAGAGACCTTAAGAGTTGAGGCAGCCATTTCTATCCAATCTTGTACTGATACACAGCAATGTCCCGATACAGAGCTAAATAGTGGTCCACCGTTTTCTGCTTGCAAAAAAACGTCATAAAGAGCTGCATATACCTTTTCGGTATAGCTCGATTTAAGACCGTTTTTCTTTATAAGAGCGTCAACCGTTTTGAAATTAACATTGCATACTTCGCACATTTGATATGCGTGTTCTTTTGCAGTTGTTACAGCTCCGCCTTTATGGGCATTTATAAGCTTAACAGCCATATATGTCGGGATCCCACACTTCTTTAGTTCCCTCATATATTTTATAGAGAGCCTATTTTCGATATATTTATAATACGCCCTTCTCTTCTTTCTAGGACAGATGCCTTTTAAATTTAAAAGAAGCTTTGGTTCGGCGTCAAGCTTTTCTATGCTTTCCGCTTTATATTTTGAATATACCGCCTCCGCAATTTCTGTATCTTCTTCAGTTATAGAGCAAATTGCATCTATTATGCTTTTCTCATCAACTCCAATAACGGGAAGAAAACCAGTTACATTGTATGCTTCGCCATATTTATCTTTTTTAAATTCGCCCTCAGCGTCAAATACTGTACCCGAGCAAAGCGGAAGCCCGCTGCCTTTTACCATTATGTCTGTTTGCTTTTCTATTGATAGAGCAAACATAATAACAAATCCTTTGTAATCCGCTTCTGGATTTTTTGGATATATCACTTTTTTTACTTTTAAAATCATTTTTTCTCCTTTCCTATATTATCTTTTCCCACTTACCATTCTGTTTGAATAGGCGTATTTCTTTTTCACCATAGTTGCAGCGGATATAACACGTTGCGGTGAAAGAGCCATTTGAGTTTTCTACAATACATAACTCACGATATGGCTTGCCGTTCTTGTACAACTAGTTGTAGTGGTTTTTAGCCTTATGTTTTGCAATTATATGTTGTTTGATCTTTGGTATTTCATCTCGTATGCTTGACATATGTTTATCCCCCTTTTTAATACAAAAGGGCCGCATGATGCAGCCCTTTATGTTATCTTATTTTCTTCTTTTTCTGGAAAATAGTCGGAGAATCATAATCTTCCCACTTAAATCTTCCTGTAAGGAGCCTTGAAGCAGCTTCTTTCATGCAAAGAAGGTTTTTTGATATATTTTCTTTCTTTACTGTTTCAGCTATATATATAGCCTCCTGCAGGAGAAAGAATACTTCTGAGGCAGTTTGCGGCGTATCACTTTCGAATATATCGCAGAAATTTTCTGTTGCCTTTGTTATTGCCGATATAGGGATCCCTATATCTCTTGCAATGTTTACTGCACAATTAACAGGGTACGATATTGGAATATCGTAAAGTTTCTTAAGGGAGTCTATACTCTCTTTGTATTTTGCATACAGCCCCTGCAGCAGGTCTGCAAACTTCTCAATACTTGCGGTACCTGCATGTTTTAGTTTTATCGGATTACCGATGTTGATGTAGCGTTTGCCGTCTGTAATTCCAGCAAAGACTGTTGCCGTTGAGTCTCCGACGTCACTGGTCGAGAACATTATGACTGGCTGGTACTGGTCGTAGTTTAAAAGTCCAGTTTTTTCAAAAGCCAAATCTTTGTAGCTTTCTATGATTTCATCGTCATTTGACACCCAAGAAGCCTGGACTATTTCGTGCGTCCAGGTTCCGCCTGCAAAATCAGTAGATTTGAAAGACTTAGCAATTGCCTTCTGCACTTCAAAAAAAAGCTTTGAAGGTGGCAAAATACGATATTCTGGACCGTGAACAGCCCAAACTTTTTCATCTTCATATTTGGCTAGTGCACTCTTGCCATCAAGGGATTTTACTCCCTCATTGATAAAATCAAAAGCTTCATCAATGTTAACTTTCCAGATAAGTGGGCAATCCGCTCCACATCTCTGCGTAAAATCTCGCCTAGCTGAATTCGACATCAGCCAGACTTTGTGATCTCCGTCCTTGAGTCTTGTCTGGAGAACCATATGGGACAGATCGTCTATGTCGATCAGACCCACCGAAGCAATTGCTCCCTCGGAGTTTGTGACACCGAGCTTTTTTGCCTTGTCATAAAGGTACATTGGTCCTTCGGCCAGACTCTTTGCCTGTGATAGGCAAAGCTCAAATTTGTACCATACAGCCTCTGAATCTTTCTTCTTCAGAAACTGCTGCATCTCCTTCTCCTCATTTTTAGTAAATGATTTAGACGAATTTTCATTGTATAAATCCATATATATCTTCCTTTCCTTTTTTATTAAAAATAAAAAAAGTGCCAGAGACGATACTCTAGCACTTAAACTTTTCTTTTACATTATAAGTATAACACAAGATTATTCTTATGTCAAGCTTTTTTTACACTACTCCAAAACCTGTGATAATCCTTTTGAAATTCGTTGCGAGTTTTACTACCCAATAAAAATACACTACTCCAAAACCATTCAAGAAATTGAGTAGTTGAGTAAATAAGTTTCACTACCCTATGAATTTACACTACTTCAAAACCTCAAAAGAGAATATTTGAAACTGCTACCAGTGTATGTATCACAAGGTATTTAATTACATTTTATTATATCACTTCCCTTTTGTCAGAAAAAACATATTGACTACCATACTTGTGCAAATTTGTTCAACTACCCTGCGATTTTGCACCTCTCCAAATGCTCAAATAGGCATCTAAAGTTGCTACCGGCGCAAAATGCACGCAAATACACTACTCCAAAACCTATTCTTTTTCCGAAATTCGTGTGGTATTAGTTTTACTACCCTATGAATTTACACTACTCCAAAACGTGCCCTGCAAGCATCATTGCCACTACTGGGTTTTACTATCCTATGAATTTACACTACTCCAAAACCTCAAAAGAGGACTGAAGCTGCTACCAGTGAAAATATCATAGGACTACAGCTGTATTTTATCATATTCTCTTTTTTTTGTCAAGAAAAAAGAACAACAAGTCCTTGCTATTTTTCATGTTTTAGAATAGTGTTAATTGTTCAGGATCTGCTACGTTTCGAAGAAAGCTACCGGCCGAAGGAACATTTTTTACAACAAATTTAGCATATTCCTGTTTTTGTTCTTCTGTCAGTATGAACACATCTTCTACCGCTGATTTAGCTTTAAGTGTGATTGCTTGTACTCCTTGAGTTGTTCTTGAACTCTTTTCTGAAATTGCTGATGTATTGAAAACTATGGCCCTGCCATTTGTAGACTTGATCATTATATCCGTGTCTGCCAGTATATAAAACATTCTTATCAGTTTGCTCTTATCTGAATAGGCATTATTAAGCTTCTTTCGATTTGTTTTTGTTTCATATGAGTTCATAGGAACTTTAGCGATCTTGCCGTTTTCAAAAATATATATCATATATCCTGAATAGTCGGCAGTATTAGCCATATATACAATATCTTCGTTGCTGTCAAAGGCTAATTTTGCAGGAACATAGTCTCCCAAAAGGCTTGCTTTTGTATCTTCAAAAGCAGAAAGCTTTGATTTGTATACCTGCTGAGCACTTGTGAAAAATAGCACATCTGAATTGTTGTTTGTTTCAAGTTGCTGAAGAAGATCGTCGCCTTCTTTATATTTTTGCTCGCTTGCCATACGAAGCGATTGTGGCGTTATCTTCTTAAAGTAACCGCTTTTACTTAAAAAGATAGTACAAGGATATTCAGGAACAGCTTCTTCGACCTTTGCTGTATCTATATCTTCTGGATAGAAGAACTGAGTCTTTCTTGGCTCCCCATACTTCTTTATGACGTCTTTTAGCTCAGATATAATAATATTCTTGACCTTTTTATCGTCATTTAGAATGTTTTTGAGTTCATTTATCTCTCTTTCAAGCTTTTCAGATTCTTCAAGTCTATCCAGTATGTATCTCTTATTCAAGTTTCTCAGTTTGATCTCAGCTATATATTCAGCTTGTATTTCATCAATTTCAAAGCCCGTCATAAGGTTTGGGATGACTTCTTCATCTTTTTCGGTTTCTCGTATAATACCGATAGCTTTATCAATATCAAGCAGTATCTTGCTTAAACCGTCCAACAGATGAAGTTTTGCTTCTTTATTATCCAAATCAAACTGGGTGCGTCTCTTTATACACTCAGTTCTGAATTTTGTCCACTCTTTTATGATGTCATATACACCCATAACCTTAGGATATCCGTGAACAAGAATATTAAAATTGCAGGAGTACGAGTCTTGCAGAGGCGTAAGCTTATATAGTTTCTGCATAAGAGCGTCGGGATCGACACTTTTTTTGATATCTATGCCTATTTTTAAACCATTGATGTCTGTTTCGTCTCTTATATCGTTTATTTCTTTGATTTTGCCAGCTTTTATAAGAGCAATCATCTTTTCTTTGATTGCTTCTATCGTAGTAGTAGCAGGTATTTCAAGAATTTCAAGACAGCGAGCTTCCTTATCATAGTTATACTTTGCTCTTAGCTTAACGGATCCTCTTCCCGTCTTATATATCTCTCCCAGCTCTTTTTCGTCCCACAAAAGAAGTCCGCCGCCTGGGAAGTCTGGCCCCTTAAGAGTATCTAAAGCGTTATGTGCAGGGTTCTTGATAAGGGCGATAGTAGTTTCACATACCTCAGCAAGATTGAAGGAGCAAACAGCCGAAGCCATAGATACGCCAATGCCCACATTATTATTTACGAGAATAGAAGGGAACGTCGCAGGAAATAATGTTGGCTCAAGCATCGTATTATCGTAGTTAGGCACGAAGTCAACAGTATTTTTATCAATATCTCTAAAGAGTTCGTTACATATAGGTTCGAGCTTTGCTTCGGTATAACGTGAAGCGGCATACGCCATATCTCTGGAATAAGCTTTTCCAAAGTTGCCTTTTGACTGGACATAAGGATGAAGAAGCGTTTCGTTTCCTCTCGCCAGTCTTACCATAGTTTCATATATAGCACTATCACCATGCGGATTAAGCCTCATTGTTTGTCCTACGATATTTGCACTTTTAGTAAGACCGCCTGTAAGAAGCCCCATCTTGTACATTGTATAAAGCAGCTTTCTATGTGAAGGCTTAAAGCCATCTATTTCTGGAAATGCTCTTGAAACGATAACGCTCATCGCATAAGGCATATAGTTTTTGTCTAGAGTATCAACTATCTCTTCTTGTTCTACCTTTCCTGCGCCCGCTATATATGCGTCTATATTTGTAGCAGCAGGCGTATTTGAAACTTTTTTCTTTCTTGCCATTAATATTTGTCCCCTCTCTTATTACGAAATATCCGCTAAATCAAGATATTCGTGACCATTCTCGCTTATGTATTCTTTTCTTCCCTGCAGGTCATCACCAAGCAGCATATCAAACATATATGCTGTCTTCTCAATATCTGACGGTGTTATCTGTATAAGCCTTCTTGTCGCAGGGTTCATAGTAGTAAGGCTCATCATATCAGCTTCATTTTCGCCAAGACCTTTTGACCGCTGTATTGTATATTTCTTATTTCCGATCATCTTAAGTATTTCTACCTTTTCGGCTTCATCATAAGCAAAGTATTTCTTTTCTTTGCCTTTTGTTTCTTTTGCTGTTATTTCAAAAAGCGGAGATTCAGCAATATATACATATCCTTTTTCTATAAGAGTCGGCATAAGACGGTATATCATTGTAAGTATAAGTGTTCTTATCTGGAAGCCGTCAACGTCAGCATCGGTACATATAACTACCTTATTCCATTTGAGATTATCGAGATTAAATAAAGAAAGATCTTTATTTGCCTTTGTTTTAACCTCTACACCACACCCCAGTACTTTAACTAGGTCTGTTATGATAGGACTTCCAAATATCTTATCATAATCTGCTTTGAGGCAGTTAAGTATCTTTCCTCTTACAGGCATAACAGCCTGGAAGTCGGCGTTTCGTGCCATTTTTACAGAACCAAGAGCTGAGTCACCCTCTACGATATATATTTCTCTTATGCTTGTATCCTTAGAGCGGCAATCAACAAACTTCTGCACCTGATTTGCAAGATCTATTGTGCCAGAAAGCTTTTTCTTTATATTCAATCGAGATTTTTCAGCACTTTCACGGCTTCGTTTATTTAAAAGCACTTGTTCTGCTATCTTTATAGCTTCATTTGGATTTTCTATAAAGTAAACCTCAAGATTATGCTTTAAAAACTCTGTCATACACTCTTTTATGAACTTATTTGTTATAGCTTTCTTTGTTTGATTTGCATATGACGTTTGAGTAGAAAACGAACTTGATACAAGAATCAGACACTCTTCAATATCCGCAAAAGTTATCTGTTTTTCGTTTTTGGTATATTTATTGTTATTTTTCAAATAAGCATTGATTTGAGACGTAAAAGCTGCTTTCACCGCATCTTCAGGAGAGCCACCGTGCTCCAGATAGCTGGAATTGTGGAAGTATTCCAGATCCTTTATCTGATTTGAAAATGTAAAAGATACACTTAGCTTTACTTTATAATCTTTCTTATCTTCACGGTCACGTCCAATTCTTTCTCCCTCAAAATACTGGATAGAAGTAAGGGCACTCTCCCCTGCTATTTCAGCTACATAATCAGCAATACCATTTTCATAGCAAAATACCTCTTCTTCAAAATTGCCGTTTTCGTTCTGATAACGATATATAAACTGAATATTAGGATTTACTACAGCCTGTTTTTTTAAAACTTCCTCAAAATACTCTTTTTCTATCTTTATATCTGTAAAGACATCAAGATCAGGTTTCCAATGTGTTTTTGTACCGGTTTTCTTTTGCTTTGTTTCTTCTTTTTTAAGTCCACCGATATTTTCGCCTTTTTCAAAGTGAAGGTTATATTTGTATCCGTCTCTATATACCTCAACATCCATATATTCAGATGCGTACTGAGTAGCGCAAGCACCAAGGCCATTAAGTCCCAAGGCAAATTCATAATTATCGCCTGAATTATTATCGTACTTTCCGCCGGCATAGAGTTCACAGTATACGAGTTCCCAGTTAAATCTTTGCTCTTTTTCATTATAATCAACTGGACAGCCACGACCAAAGTCTTCTACCTCTATACTATTATCATTATAATGAGTAAGTATTATCTTATTTCCGTGTCCGTCTCTTGCTTCGTCTATCGAGTTGGACAGTATTTCAAACGTAGAGTGTTTGCAGCCTTCCAATCCGTCTGAACCAAATATAACGGCAGGACGTTTTCTTACACGATCTGCTCCTTTTAACGCTCTTATTGCGTCATTTCCATATTCCTGTTTTTTTGCCATTAAAAAATCACCTTCCGATATATCCTATTTGATATTATTTTTATTATACACCCGATTTTAAAAAACTGTCAAGCTTCAGCACAAACAAAAGCAGGCTTTTCACCGCAAAATGCGACCTAAAGCCTGCTTTTTAACTTGTTTTAAAAATTATATTTCGAATTTTTCTCCCGGCTTACAAGTGATCCAGAATTTTACCTCTCTAAATGCGTTATGCAGAAGATATGATTTATCTTTTATCATTCCATATACATTTGCTGTTCCCGCTGTTAATGCCGCAACTATTATGAACTGCCAACAGTATTCCATGCCTAAAACGATAAATATGAGTAAAAGCCCAATTACAAACAGCGGAAAATACATAAAGAGATTTTTAGTTCCAAACCTTTTTCTTGAAGAACGTATATAGGTCTCGAACGCACGAACAAGCCAAAGCATTATATATGTACACATACAGAATAATGCAAACTCCGAAGATATAAACAGCAACGCTTTTGCAATGAAACCTATAGATACTGATTTGCAATGGACTATGTTTCGCATAGATACAACAATACATGTGGCTCCGCTGAAGAAAGAAAGAAAATATGCTGCTAAAACTATCAGTCTTTTGAATAATACTCTTTTAGTACTCATCTTCTCCATTCACCGGCTTTCCATTAATGTATTCCCATTTCCAATCGTCTGTGTAGGCGATTGTTACAACAATGAGTGTTGCAATACCAACAAAACTTGAACATATACCTGTTATTAAAGCTTTTGGCCAATAAACAAAGACTTTGTTCTTCACAAGCTCTGAGTATTCGCTACGTATAATACTTTTTTCTTGTTCTTTAAGCTTATTGGCGTCTGTCCCCCTCATGCAAATAATATTGTTCGAGTGTATACCTCTTGTTAGGCCTTTCATCATAATAGTATTTTATATCGGGGCAACTTACAGTATAATAAGAGAGCTGTCCTCCTATTTCTGCGTTATCATATTCTTCTTTTGTGGTTTGCACTTCATAATTGTGTATTCCATCTCGCACGGTGACTAAATAGTTTTCATTATTTATAGTCTTGCTTTTTATTTCTGCGGTGACGTTTTCTTCGGTAAAAGAAAAGTTGTTGACAAATTTTCTTAGCTTTTCTTTTGTTTGGCCGTCATATTCAGCCCACCATATCCAAACGTTAAATCCGATTATGAAAAGGATTGCGACGATGAATATCATTGTGGTATCAAGCTTAGTTGTTTTTCTTATCTTTTTCAAGGAACTCCCCTCCTATTATCCTTTCCAACACAATTATATCAGATTTCACTTGTCATGTCAATTCAGAAAGCGAACACAGTTTTTATAACCGTATCTATAGATACGGTTATAAAAACTCAACACGGAAGTTGAAATAGCTAATATAGATATTTCAACTTCCATGGTGATAGATTTGCACTTATTTGTTTTTTAGTGTGACCTTAGATGAATGATATTTCAGCATTAGGACTTTTTTTGAAGGCATCAGCTTCTATTGCTTTTACTTGTTCTGATACAAGGACTTCTTTAAGGTTTGGACATTTTTCAAAAGTTCCATTCTTTATTTCTTTGTTGGATTTCCATTCTACCTTCGTTAGACTTTTGCAATTACTAAAGCAGTTTTCTCTTACTGTGGTGCCTTTCTCTATATGCACGCTTGTTATTCCGCTGTTTGAAAAAGACTTTACTCCTATGGTTTTTAGCCCATGAAAATCGAAGTCTATTAAAGCAGTGCAATCCTCAAAGCAACTTCTAGGGACTGGTTTCTTGGAGTTCCAAATTGCATTTTTAAGTCTTTTGCATTCAGAAAAGGCACCTTCTCCGATTCTTTGCAAATTTTCATCAAGTTGTATTTCTCTGAGCCCGCTTTTGCTAAATGCACACTTGTCTATTCCGGCAGCTTTTGATAGGTCTATGTTTTTTAATGACGTACAAGACTTAAAACAATCCTGTGGAATCGACTGTGGACAGTTCCAAATGACGTTAGAGAGTTTTTTGCAGTTAGAAAAAGCGCCTTTTTCAATACGTTCTACTTTTTTATCCAGCTGAATTTCAATTAAACCACTTTTGCTAAATGCCATCTCGTCTATTCCGGGAATATTTGAAAAATCAAATTTTGTCAATGACACATTATTATAAAAGCAGCCTCTGGTAACGTGATTGTTGCAGTCCCAAACTACTTCTTTTAGCCATCGGCAATTGGAAAACGCATAATCTCCTATGCCTCGGATATTTTCTCCTAGCTGGACTTTTACCAAATTTGAACCACGAAACACGCCATTCTCTATATATTCAACATTATTGGTAAGTTGAGCCTCTTTAAGCCCACTTTCTTCAAACGCAAGAAGTTGTATCCCAGTGACGTGTGAAAAATCAAAGTGATGTAAAGCAGAACATCCGGCAAAACAATATTCAGATATGGACAGGTCACAATTCCACGTTACATCATTCAGTTTACGACAGTCTTCAAAAGCATAATTGCCTATATACTTTATATTTTTTTCAAGATTAATATGGGTAATGCCACTTTCAGCAAATGAATTATTTTCAATGTAACGCACATTTTTTCCAAGTTTCACATTCTTCAAGTTTTTGCATTTGTAGAAGGCATCCTCTCCTATTGTAGTCACAGGAGTTCCATCTATAGTATCTGGAATAATTATCTCCGAAACTGACTCTTTGTCCGCTAAGCCTGTTATTATTATTCCTTTTTCGCTGTTTTTATAAGTAAATATATTATCCGACATTTTTATTTTCCTCTTTTCCCATTGTATAACTTATAGCCATTTAACATGGCTATATATGTATTATATCACATAACCCTGAGGATTTTGATTTGTATGAAAAAATCCCCTAGCCATTTGGCCAGAGGATTTTTTTCGGAAAACGTTATATTTTTAAAATGTTTTTGAGCGGAACCCAGTTTTCTCCGTGCATATCTTCAGTATATACAGTGTTGTTTATATATAATTCTTCGTCGATATCACGCACAAAGCCCCAATGGAGCTTATATCTTTCAGCATACGATTTAAACGCATTGAACTTGTTTTCAGCCTGGCGATCGATATTTTTTGAATGATCTGCTTCCATACCGCCTTTAGTTTCAATAATCCATACATTATTATCTTTTGTTTTGATAATATAGTCTGGATAGAAAAGCCATTGCTTTCTTATGCCATTAACATATACAATTGAAAGATACTGCTGTCCGGCGTCTCCATTTTTGTATATCCATTCCACACTATCAGAGTCCTCACAGAATCTTTCAAATAAGCGTTCCGACTTACTCTTTCGTGCTTCTGATGACAGAAATTCATTTGTATATCCTTCATATACATTCTTTTTCATCAGCTCTACCTGCTTAACTTCCGTATACTTATAGAGCTCTGTGTCTGGAATAGTGAATTTACTTGTTTTTGCCTCACCGATAAAGGACAACTGCTTATCCTGAGTAGCCATGATTTCACGAAATTCTTCCTTAAGCTGTTTAATATTATTAATTATAAAGGCATAGAAATCACTTGTATCGAGAGACAAAAGCTTTCTGGAGTTTCTTTTTCCTTTACGGAAAAGTCTTTGCAAAATGTTTTTTACACGCTGCGCAGGGATAGTTGTTATCTTCTTAATTTCATCTACACTGTGCATAAGCTGAATGCCGTGTGTATGCGTATTTATTCTGGTCTTAACAGATACTTTCTGAGAGCTTGTAGCATTTGGAAGTGTTTCGTCACTTCTGAACAACCCCTGAACAACTTTGCTGTCAACCTCATGCGAGAAGCTATATCCGTTCATCGCAAGTATTTCTTGATTTGCAGCTTTTTTTGTTCCAAGGTTATACTTATTCGCATAGTGATTATATATGAGCTTAAGAAGTTCCCGTTCACCAAGTCCGTTGTCATTGTCAAGATTACGCAGCTCCTTAACCAGAGTAAAATCTTCAAAACCTTTTTTGAGAAAAAGCTTACGAACTTGATAGGCCTTATCTAATTCGCTCATCAAACCTTGCTTATATCTTTCGTCAAGGGTATAAACATAACATAAGTCAAGATATGCAGGAAAGTTATAGTGCTTGTGCTCTGGCATACGACGTATTCTGCCGATAGTCTGGATCTGAAAGTCTTCGCTGCCGCCTTCACGAAGTTTTACAAGGATTTTTGCACGTGGGCAATCCCAACCGGTAGATACAGCCTGTTTCATTAGAAGAAATGCTGGTGTACCATTGTTTTGGGTTAGATCGTCACTCACTAATTTGTCGTCACTCATCCAAATGTTGACCAGCCCATTATCGTAAGTATACCCCATTGAGGCAAGCTTTTCTTCGACCGCTTTTATTGTTTCTGGACGTGCTGCCGGAAATTGAATGAGAACCAATGGCCTTACATCTGCTTTAACCATTTTATATCCTTCAAGTAGCTCTTGGCGCTTTGCATCTGCAAGGTCAATCAGATAGTCATAATCGTTTTCAATTTTATCATTTTCCATGACACCTTCATTGACATAAATTGCACGAGTTATCAAGCCAGCATTAATAACTTCATCTTCTGGGACCTCATAGTATTCTTGATGTGCTACTTTGTTTGCCGTTGCAGAAACACGGATAGTATAAACCGGATCAAATTTGTCGATAATGTCCTTTGCTTTCTTTGTATTGTTAAGGTGTTCTTCGTCAATGATAAGGAAGAATTTAATTCCTTTACTATGTGCCTCATCAATACAATCAAAGAGATTCTTTTTTTCGCTTTCTTTAAGTGCATTATTTTTTCTGTTTGTTATCAGTTCCCAGTTGATAAAAGTAACGCTTCTTTCATTAAAGCCTTGAAGCAATGAATAAGGAAGATCTCTCGAATCAATGGAGGGCATCAACCTCTCCATTTTTTCTCGGCTTTGTTCCTCAAGGTTTCCTTTTCCAGGGCAAAGCCATATGAAGGCCGTCTTTTCGTTTGTATTGTTAAGATAGAAGTTTACATATTTTATAAGGATAACGGTCTTTCCTGCTCCTGTTGAAGCCTTAACTGTTATTATCTTTTTTGAGTCGGCTGATGTGGTCTTATCAAAAAGATAGTCCACACAATTGTCCTGAAATTCGTAGTCTATTAATCCGTTTACCATAGCTCGCCAGCCTCCCTAAGTTCAAAATCGAAGTAATAGTCTGGAATGATGTAAGAGTTTATGCTGTCAAGAAGTTTTTGCTGCGTTGCGGTAAGGAGAATATCCTGATTCACATAAACAGCCTTTAGATTTGCATATTTCTCAATATTCTGCTCAAACTTATCCATATCTTCATCCGTAAGGATTATTACATATTGCTGATTATCAACTTTAATGCTATGTTCAAGCTCAATCATTTCCTTTATATGATTTAGCAACTCATCGGATAAATCCTCGGAGTCCTTATCAACAAAGTCGGTTTTGAAGTATTTCAGATTTGCAGGAATGCCCTCTGAATATTCGCTTCCGTCAACACATTTTCCTGTAATAACCGTTTTAATTCTCGGATATGTAATATTCGTACATATATCGTTCTGATTGTTCGTACACAAAATAAACTTTCTATTCCCATCATCCTTTTGATTTGCCTGTAACACAGCTTGTCCCGTTGTACCAGAGCCTGCAAAAAAATCTAAAACCACCGACGTTTTGGGAAATAACGAAAGGATATGGTCAATTAACGCTACAGGCTTGGGATAATCAAATTTCTTGCCCAATTTTAATGCATCAAAGTTTTTCTTTGCATTATCGTTGGAATATGTATTTTCTACATATTCCAACGATGTAGGCGGTATTGAACGATCTATTTTATCAATAAAATAGCATCCATTTTTCTTCTCAATTTTTGCCTTAAAATATGTCTTGGTATATATGCGAGTGCCGTTCTTTGATTTTTTTACCACCACGAATCCATTATTTAATCCATATTCTAATTTTTCAGGGCTCCAGCGCCACCGAAATCCATCTTTAGGATTTGATTCTTTCCTTGTGAGATATTCCGTTTCAGTAACAGAACCCGCATAATAAGTTTTATTCTCTATAGTGATTGGATAATCAAGGCTATTTACATATCCCAATGTTTCATAATCTAGGGTTTGATTTAGTTTATATCCACCACGTTCTTCATAAAATTCATCTCTTAATGGATAATCGTCTCCACCAGCCTCTTTTTTTATAAATTTAACAGAGTTCTTATTTAGCGCATAACACATAAGGTAGTCATGATTGCTGGCGTAAGTAGTCTGCTGATTTTTCCCTTGTTTTTTTGTAAGCCGTGGCATTAGAGCAATCAAATTATCTTCACCAAAGATCTCATCACAAAGAAGTTTCAAGTTGTACAGTTCATTATCATCAATTGAAATAAATATACAGCCTGTGCCTGATAGAAGGTTTTTAGCAATGGATAAGCGTTTTTGCATAAAAGATATCCATTTGCTATGTCTAAATCCGTCATCCTCACCAATCTTGCAATCATCATACATAAATTTCTTGTTTTTGGTATTATATGGTGGGTCAATATACGCCACATCAATCTTTCCCTTATGTGTCTTTTCGAGCAAGTAAAGGCTGTGAAGATTATCGCCCTCAAGTAGAAAATTATATGCCCCATTTTCATCAGCACAAATTTCTTTTTCCTTGACTTCCGTAAAAACAGGAATTTGTGTTTTCATCTGAACGTCAACGGCTTCCTCGTGCTCTTCCCATACAAGTCCATACTTTTTTGACTTCAGTTCTTTTTCAATCTCGCCCAAAGCAATGAGCGAGTCATCATCTGTATGCTGCTCTTTCAGCTTTTCAAGAAAAGCAAGCATTTTTTCTCTTTTCAACTGTGATAGATTTGCCATTTTATCCTCCTGTGTATGTGTTTTGTTCTGTCTTACTCAAACATAAATGGCTGAGATGACATTTAGAACAATTTTCTTTACTGCATTTTTTGTATAACTCATTTTTGCGTATGTGCTGAGCTGCCTCACGAATGTCATCTTTAACAGCAGCTATCGTATCTTGAGTAATAGGTTTTCTTGCCGTGTTTTCCGAGTCGAGATGATAGATCTCCATATAATCAGCGGTCTTTCCTGTTAGTTCTTGATAGCCAAGAGAGTAGATTTTAAGTTGCTCTGTATTTATCGCCTCAACAACATTTTTATTTGCCGTTTTGAAATCTACTATGACCGTTTTCTTTTTGCCATTGACCATAGTATCTTTTACCATATCGATTCGGCCATTAACGGTAATACCGTCCCCTATATCTATTTCTATAGCCGACTCAGCCAGTCGTATATCTCCCAGTGTTGTTTTGTTGCGTTCCAAATATTTTTTTATCGCACGTTTTGCACTCTCTGTCATACGCTCTTTTAGCTTTGTGCTTGTATATGGCAAATAAAATACCTCATCAAATAGATTATTCACGTATTTATCTGTAATAGGCTTCCCTTCTATTGCGCTTTGATTTATGCAACGAATGACTTCATGCAATGCGTTGCCATAACCCATTTGTTCCGGAATCGGCTGCACAAAGCCATAAAACATCGACAACTTAAAACGATATGGGCATTCAAAATAGTCTTCAAGAAGCGAAAAGTTAAGAGTAATAGGTACATTTTGATTCTTTAAATCAGGCAAATGTGAAGCGTTATAAGCAACATTATCTTGATATGGGAGCATAAACGGTGATTTTTGAGCTTCCATAAAGAATATTGATGTTGCTTTATCTTTCTCGTCCTTTGCACGAGTAATAAAAAGATATTTTTTTGATCTTGTAACAGCAACATAAAATAATTTTCGCTCATCTTCTAAATCGCTATCAAATCTACTCGAACCGCTTATCCAGCTCCTGCTTATGACATTCCATACTCCTTTACCTCCAACTTTTCGAGCTGGGAAAAAATTTTTGTTCAGGTTAGGAATGAAAACGGCTGCAAATTCCAATCCTTTGGACTGATGAACTGTCATAATTTGAACTGCATCTGGTTTGGTTAAGGAATTATCTAAACTTCCCTCCGGATAGTAATCAGCTGCCTTGTATTGCAAGAACGAACAGAATCCAGATAATTTGGACTTAGGTTTTAACGTATAATTTATCGTTTCATAGTCATTGATTACTTGTGAGAATTTCCCGAGATTATACAGTATGAGCTCAGTTGATTTTTTACCATCTTCGATAAGATTTATCTTTTCCAAAAAGTTGTGATAAATCTTCTGAAGATTAAATTCAGGATAATGTTTTATTTTTGATATATCCAGACACATTAAATCATTAAAAGCACTGGTAAGTTCTTTGGGGTTAAATGGATAGTTTACTGCAAGCCAACGGTCAAAAAGTTCTTTTAAATCACATTCGCCATTTATATAATCAAAAATACACTTAGCAGCCCTGCATTCAGGCGTATTCATTAGTTCATTCATACCCTCGACAATAAATGGGATGTCATGGTGATTGAGCGTTCTGGCAATATAGGCACTGATTTTTCTTTTGCGGAGCAATATAGCCATCTCCGAATACGGAACACCTATATTATGAAGCTTTTCTATATTAGCAGCGATAAATTCATACTCTGCCTGTGGATAATCAAATTCTTTATATACAATATCTCCTTTATCGTATACTGTCGAACAACCTGATTCCATAAATTTAGGTAGTCTTCTCGAGTTATTGGCGATAACGTTTTGGGCAACATCAACTATTCCTTCTGTGCTACGATAATTGGTACTAAGCACAATAAAATTTGAAATATTATATCGTTGCGTAAAGGTCAGAATGTTAGTCGAATCACTGCCCCTAAACTGATAAATGGTTTGATCATCGTCTCCAACTACGCAAAGATTCGCCCCAAGCTTTTTTATAAGTGATATAAGCTTTTCTTGCACAGGGTTCGTATCTTGATACTCATCAACGGTTAGGTATTTTACTTTTTGAGCAATTATATTGCTAAATTCTTTGTTGTTTTCAAGCTGAGTGACCATTTCACGAAGAATAAGAGAATAATCAAAATGTTTTTCTGAATACATCTTATCATGATATTTTTGAAATGCAGTTTGGACATCTTGACTCCATTTTGTCGAGTCAGACCAATTTTCATTAAGCAATCCCATAACCTTTATGAATAGATCAGTTTCAAGGTACTTCTGTAAGCCTAAATCGAACATACCAATTTCGGCATAGTATCGTTCTACAAATAATTTTGTATGTATGTCATCCAAAACAGTAAATGTTTGAAACTCAGGCAGATATTCCTGAAGCATATTCAAGCAAAAACCGTGTATTGTCCCAATATACATTTTAGCGAAGCCCTTTGTATTTCCGAGCTCGGCTTTTCCAATAGAATAAATACGTGTTTTTAATTCTTCCGCAGCCTTTCTAGTGAATGTAAAAGCTACAATATTTTCAGGCGTTATATTTTGATTGCACTTTAAAATATTGATTATTCTTCTTGTTACAACACCTGTTTTGCCGGCACCAGCACAGGCTATTATTTCCACATCACTATCAATTGCATTAATAGCATCTATTTGTTTTTGAGATAATTTAGCCATAATAATCTCTCCTATCGTCTGTTGTCCTCAATTCTTTTTTGCTTAATGATCAATAGCTGAAATCGCTTAGATAACTATTGGGTGCCCCCATCATTTCTTCGTAATAGGCATAAGGATTTCTCTCATAATCATAGACCAGACGAGGGAACGATTCTACATGCTGTTCTTTTTCTCGCTGTTTTTGCCTTTCCTGAGTAAGTTTCGAATACTTTTGAAGAATTTCTTTAGCTCTCTCCTGTGAGAAACCTTCCTCTAACAATGATTCATAATCCATTATAAGCTCCTTTCGATATTTTTCCCTGCTTTTGCAGACTTTCTAAAGAATTTCTGGCAATGCTTCCTTCTCATCGGAACAAAGAAAAGGAATTGCCTGATATTCCTTGCGTGTTAGTGCTCTGCACTGATGATTCGGTATAGTGCGGATGCCCTCTGCGTTTGTTTTGAAGTCGTCCAATGGCTGAAAAACTATGCGTTGATCTTCCCATCTTATCAGCCCATTTGTTCCGTCTGGCATTTTATATACTGTTTCCCATATATATGGCGTGCCAGCTTTTGTTTTCTCGGACCGCAGACTTAGTTTTGCAATCTCGTCGGCTATCTTAACCTTGCCAATTGGATTGATCACCAAATCCTTAGATTCCTGAAAGAACCCCTCATTTTTTAAATAGTATACCATCAAATTGGCTACATACTGTGGGCATTGTCTGATGCCACGTTCCCAGTCCTGTAATGTTCTTGCTGGTATACCTAGTCGGCGGGAAAATTCTGCTTGAGTTAGTCCTGTACGCATACGCATTTCTTTTATGGTCATCTTAAACACCCCACATTATCAGTTTTTTAGTTTATCTATTATAATAATATCACGCATTGCGTGTTGTGTCAACCAGATTTCAATACATTGGCAACAAAAATACGAATCTTTGTGTTTTCTTACAAAAATAGCCATTGAAATTTATGCAAAAAAATAGAAGAACACATATCTAAATGGTTCTTCTATTTTGATATATTTTTTTGTATACACTACTCCAAAACAAAGCGTGATATGGTATATATGTGAAATTCAGTTTTTTCTACCCTGCGATCTTACACCTCTTCAAATGCTTAAATAGGCATCTAAAGTTGCTACCGGCGCAAAAGTCTCGCAAATACACTACTCCAAAACAAAGTGTGATATGGTATATATGTGAGATTCAGTTTTTTACTCTGTGGTTTTGCCCCTCTTCAAATGCTCAAATAGGCATCTAAAGTTGCTACCGATGCAAAAGACACGAAATTACACTACTCCAAAACACTAAGAGCCACTTAACAAGTGCTTTTAAGTTTTACTACCCTATGAATTTACACTACTCCAAAACTGAAAACCTACAAAGAGCGGCGAGAGCGAGTTTTACTACCCTATGAATTTACACTACTCCAAAACAGTGCTAGGATAATCATTACAGCTGTTAATGTTTTACTACCCTATGAATTTACACTACTCCAAAACCTCAAAAGAGGACTGAAGCTGCTACCAGT
>OGPZ01000911.1_pt1 | contig 23679 bp, 14 predicted proteins | sample 1553111 | NCBI WGS metagenome assembly OGPZ01 (sample SAMEA2579968, study PRJEB22360) | human gut metagenome
TTTTTACTGTGAATTTTCCGAAAGTAAAGAACTTTGCTCAAATGCTGCTTAAATCGGAAAGTGATGCAGAAGATGTGGCTCAAGATGTTTTCTGTAAGCTTTGGCTGCAGCCGGAGTTATGGCTGAATAATGATAAAGAACTAGACAACTATATCTTTATAATGACTAGAAATATAGTTCTGAATATCTTTAAACATCAACAGGTAGAACAAGAATATCAGGCGGAGGTTATAGAAAAGACCTTTCTTTATGAATTGACAGAGAAGGAAGAGATCTTGAATAATGTATATTATAAGGAGATGCTGTTGATTATTCAGTTGACCTTGGAAAAGATGCCGAAGCGTCGTCGGTTAATATTCGAACTTAGCCGTTTTCGAGGATTAAGCCATAAAGAAATAGCTGATAAACTCGATGTTTCTATTCGTACTATAGAGCATCAGGTTTATCTGGCATTGATCGAATTAAAGAAGGTACTTCTCTTTTTTATTTTTTTCTCCAATATTTTTAAGTAGTGTGTGTGTAGTAGTTGTATTTAGTATATAAAGCCAAAAAAGAAAGCAAAAGATTCATGAAAAATTATATTCAACAACTCATAGAATTGTTCGGCCATAACAACTATTCAGCCGATACACAGAAGAAAGTGCAACAGTGGTTGGCTGATGAGGAGCATGTTGATGAAAAGAATGAGGCTCTTCATGAGCTTTGGAAACAAGCAGAAGGACAGAGAGTACCTGATGGTATGCAACAATCAATACAACGAATGCGGCAGAATCTGGGAATGCAGTCTGTCACTTCGCAGAGAAATTACCAGTTACTTATATGGAGAGCTGCAGCTATTTTCTTGTTAGCTGTCTCATCCATTTCTATCTATCTGATGTTGGAAAAGGACCGACCAGAAAAAGATTTGGTTGAATGCTATATACCAACAGCGGAAATTCGTGAACTTACATTACCGGATGGTACACATGTCATGCTGAATTCAAAGAGTACACTACTATATCCGGAACAATTTACAGGAGAAACTAGAAGTGTATATTTGATTGGTGAGGCCAACTTTAAAGTGAAACCGGATAAGAAGCATCCTTTCATTGTAAAGGCGAATGATTATCAAGTTACAGCTTTGGGAACAGAGTTTAATGTAAATGCTTATCCTGACAGCAATGAATTAATTGCCACATTATTGGAAGGTCGTGTGAAAGTGGAATTTAATAATTTAATGTCAAATATTATTTTAAAGCCTAATGAGCAGATTATCTTTAATAAACAAACTAAAGAACATAATTTACGATTGCCGGAAATTAGTGATGTGACTGCGTGGCAACGTGGAGAGCTGGTCTTTAGCAATATGTATTTGGAGGATATCTTCACTAATCTCGAACGTAAGTTTCCTTATGCTTTTGTATATAGTCTTCATAGCATGAAGAAGAATACATATAGTTTCCGTTTCCGAAATCAGGCAACACTGGAAGAAGTGATGGAGATTATATCACAGGTGGTAGGAGATGTAAATTTTGTAATCAAAGGAAATAAATGCTATATAACTAATAAAAAATAAATCTATTATAAACCCTTTATAAACTTAACACACTTATGCTGAAAAGTATCCAGGGAGGAATGCCCGTTCCTCCCGGATATGAAATCAAAATCCTTTAATATTAGCGTTTATTGACGCTATTCTGAATGTTCCTAGAATAATAACCAATAACTAATACTAAAAAGATGCTACAAATTTACGAAAAAATAGCAGAACAAATAGCTAAAAAGCGAGTCTTTCTCACTTTTTTAAGTCTATTATTACTTGTGTCGACTTTTACTTTTGCGCAGAGTGATAGTAAAATCACTATTCAACAGAAAAATATCACTGTTATCGATGCATTAAAAACTGTGGAAAAACAGTCTAAAATGTCTATAAATTATAGTGATTCAGAGTTAAAAGGAAAAGAGGTAATCAATCTAAACTTGAAAAACGCATCAATAGCAGTAGCACTTGACGCAATCTTAAAAGAAACTGGTTTCGTATATCAAATTCAAGGTAATTACGTCATAATTACGGAAAAGAAACCAACTACTGCAACTCAAGTTGTGAAAAATGTCAAAGGAAAAGTCATTGATGAAAATGGAGAACCACTCATTGGAGTAAATATTTCAGTGAGCGGAAGTTCCACAGGTACAATTACAGATTTTGATGGCAACTTTACAATTAAGGCTCCTGCTAACTCTTCTTTGAAAGTATCCTATATAGGATATACAACTCAAATGGTTCCTATTTCAAAAAAAGATTTTTATCAGGTGATAATGAAACAGGATACAGAAGTGCTGGATGAAGTTGTAGTTACTGCATTAGGTATCAAACGGTCAGAGAAAGCGCTGTCATATAATGTGCAACAAGTAAGTGGAGATGAACTGACAGTTGTAAAAGACGCCAACTTTATTTCTTCTTTAAATGGTAAAGTGGCTGGTGTCACTATTAATTCGTCAAATACCACCGGAGGTGCTTCTCGTGTCGTTATGCGTGGTGTTAAGTCCATAACTTCTTCCAATCTTGCCCTTTACGTAATTGATGGGGTACCTATGTATAACATGATGAATGGTGGTGGCGGAGGTATCTATGACCAACAAGGAACAGACGGTGCTGCTGATATTAACCCGGAAGATATCGAATCTATCTCTATGTTGACAGGTCCTTCCGCTGCAGCCCTATATGGAAATGCCGCTGCTGCTGGCGTTGTGCTAATAACTACAAAGAAAGGTTCTGTAGATAAGACCTCTGTTACAGTTTCTAACAACACTACTTTCTCAAAAGTGACTATGATGCCCGAGATGCAAAGTAAATATGGAAACTTACCTAACAGTTTGGACAGCTGGGGACCAGTGGTAAACAGTAGTTATAATCCACGCGATTTCTTCCGGACAGGAGCTAATGTTATCAACTCGTTTGCTTTGTCAACCGGTAATCAGAAGAACCAATCTTATCTGTCGGCTTCTACTACTAACACGACAAATATCCTACCTAATAGTGGGTATAACCGTTATAACTTTACGGTACGCAATACGACTAGTTTTTTGAAAGATAAGATGACGCTTGATGCAAGTGCAAGCTATATTCTTCAAAATGACAAGAATATGATGTCGCAAGGGTATAATTATAACCCTTTACCGGGACTTTACCGTTTCCCACGTAGTGAGAATTTTGATGATGTACGTATGTTTGAACGCTACAATTCCGGTATGGACTTGATGGAACAATATTGGCCTTATGGAGGTATTTCAAGTGGACTTGCCAATCCTTATTGGATACAGAATCGCCAATTGCGTGAGAATAAAAAGACCCGCTACATGGTTAATGCTTCTCTTAAATATCAGATACTTGATTGGTTGGATGTTGTCGGACGTGTGAAAGTTGATAATTATGAGAATCGTAGTACTTACAAAGCGTATGCTTCTACAGGCAGCTTGGTGTCAGGTGACCGTGGAACATATAGTGACACATCTTCACAATCAAAGAATACCTATGCTGATGCGATTGCTACGATGAATAAGAATTTCAATGACTGGTCTGTCAATGTCAATCTTGGTGTTTCACTGAATGACAGCCGTTATGAAATGATTGGATATGATGGTGGTTTGAAACTTATCAATTTCTTTGCTGTTCATAATCTCGATTTCAATAAAGCTTGGAAAGCCAAACAAGATGGATGGCATGACCAGACACGCGCTATATTCGCTAATGCAGAAATAGGTTGGAAATCGATGATTTATCTAACTGCTACTGGTCGTAATGACTGGGACTCAAGACTTGCTTTCTCCGATTATAAGTCATTCTTCTACCCATCTGTAGGTTTATCGGCTATCTTGACGAGCATGTTCAATGCTCCTGATTGGCTGTCATTCCTGAAAGTTCGTGGTTCGTATACAGAGGTTGGTAACTCATATGGACGTTTCATGACTACTATTACTTATCCGTATGATGAACAGACGCAGAATTGGACCAGTGCTTCTTCTTATCCGAATACCAAACTAAAACCGGAACGTACTAAATCATGGGAAATAGGTTTAGATGCCCGCTTCCTCAATGACATTAGCTTTAATTTGACTTATTATCGTTCTAATACTTATAATCAGACATTTTATGCTGACTTGTCACTTTCTTCTGGATATTCTAATATTCCTATTCAGAGCGGAAATATATTGAACGAAGGTGTTGAGATGTCATTGGGCTATGACAAGCATTGGGGAGATTTCTCTTTCAATACTAACTATACACTGACTTGGAATAGGAATGAAGTGAAACGTCTGGCCGATGGTGCATATAATTATGCTACTGGTCAACCCATTCAGATGCCAGAATTGTCTCCGCTTACTTATGGAAATACAGATGCGCGTCTTATATTGCGTGTCGGAGGCTCAATGGGAGACGTATATGGTCAACGCGTTCTTAAACGTGACTTGAATGGTTACATTCTCAATGAAGAAGGTACAGGTTTGTCTATGGAGAACAAAGAAACTTATTTGGGGTCTATTCTGCCTAAGATGAACATGGGATGGAATCTTGGCTTTGGTTATAAGGGAATTAATCTTGGCATGACTTTCACAGGACGTTTTGGAGGTATTGTTATCAGTGAAACTCAATCTGTTCTTGATGCTGCGGGGGTATCTAAAGTTAGTGCAGATGTACGTGATGCAGGTGGTATACAAATCAATCAGACTAAAGTAGATGCACAAACCTATTTCCAGACTATTCAAGGAACTTCTGCTTACTATACATATAGTGCTACCAACGTGCGACTCGGCGAACTTTCACTTAGCTATACATTACCTAAGAAATGGTTCAATAACAAAGTGGGAATGACTGTTGGTTTTGTAGGAAAGAATTTGTGGATGATTTACTGTAAGGCTCCTTTCGATCCGGAACTGACTACTTCGGCTTCGTCTAACTTCTATCAAGGATTTGATGCTTATATGCTTCCGAACACAAGAAATGTCGGATTCAATGTAAAATTTCAGTTTTAAATAATAATAGGTATGAACAAGATAATAAAATATATCGGAGCAAGTGCAGTCGTATGCATGATGGCAGGGTGTACTACCAATTTTGAAGATTTTAATACGAATCCTTATCAGCCATCAAAAGTGCCGGCAAGTAACTTACTGTCAACGATGTTTAATGTATATGCTTGTCCACAACAGAATGCTTGTCAGGAGATTAATTGTATGTGGGCTAGTTTTAGCGGACAAGTAACGGCAACGGCCAACTGGAGTTTTGGAACCAATATCTTTGCCTATTACAATGCATTAGATAAGCATAATGATAGCTCATGGGGAAGAATCTATGGTTATGTTTATCCTTCTTTTTTCTTGGTTGAAAACTCTACAGAAAAGAAAGGCGTTATTTATGCTATAGCACAGCTGACCCGTGTTTATGGTATGCAATTACTTGCTTCTCTGCAAGGTCCTATTCCTTATACACAGATGAAAGCTGGTGATACGGAAGCGCCTTATGATAACGAACAAACTGTTTGGCATGCCATGTTCGATGATTTGGACAATGCAATTACAATTTTGAAGTCTGCAGCTTCACTTGGCACTAACCAAGATTTAGCTGCAGTAGATCAATTCTACAAAGGGGACTGTACTAAATGGCTAAAATTTGCCAATACATTGAAACTTAGAATGGCTATTCGCATTTCGGGAAAAGAATCGGGCTATGCTCAAACTAAAGCGCAGGAAGCCGTACTTGATGGTGTGTTGGAAAGTGTGAGTGAAAGTTCTTATGACACCACTAACGGGGGTATCAATGAGAATGGATATGCTATTGTTAGTGGATGGCCTGAAGTTAGAGCTAATGCTTGTCTGGTATCTTATATGAATGGTTATAACGACCCACGTCGTCCTGCTTATTTTACTCCGCAAACTCAGACTGCTGCTGGTGGATATGTAGGTGTACGTTCAGGCTCGGCGGAAATTCCAGAACCTACAACATATGCAAACTATAGTAAGCTTTTTATTGCTACTGATAAGACATTGCCGCAACCGGTTATGTATGCTGCTGAAGCAGCCTTTTTACGTGCAGAAGGTGCTTTGAAAGGATGGAGTATGGGGGGCGATGCAAAGACTTTCTATGAAAAGGGAATAAGACTCTCTTTTGAGGAGTTTGGTATATCAGGTGTAGATGCTTATTTGGCTGATGACACATCCGTTCCAGGAAATTATGAGGATAATTTAGTTAGTGGACACACTGGAAATAATTATACTAACCAATCATCTATCACTATTAAGTGGGATGAAGGTGCTGATCCTACGGAAAAGCTAGAGAGGGTACTTACACAGAAATGGATTGCTTGTTATCCGGACCCAATGAATGGTTGGGCTGATTTTCGTCGCACAGGGTATCCTAAGATTTTCCCGGCTACTAAATCTATGAATTCAGATTGTACAACGACACGTGGACAGCGTCGTATTCATTTTTCTCTTAGTGAATATAATAACAATAAGGCGAATGTGGAAGCTGCTGTCAGTATGCTTAGTAATGGAAAAGACTCTAACGGAACCGATCTTTGGTGGGCTATGAAAGAGGATGGAACTTATTAACTGTTAAAACTTAAAAAATACATTATGAAGAAATTACTATATGTCATTCTTGCGGCAATGGGTGCACTGATGTTCATCCAATGCAGTGATTGGACGGAAATGGAACCTAAATTCACAGAACCTGTGAATATCAATGGTGAAGACTATTATAAGGCACTGAGAGAATATAAGAAAACTAAGCATCCGATTGTTTTTGGCTGGTATAGTGAATGGACTGGTACTGGAACGAATATGAACAACCAGTTGAGAGGTATACCTGATTCAATGGATATTGTCTCTTTATGGGGAGGAGCTTTCAACTTGACTGAAGCTCAGAAGAGTGACCTTCAGGAAGTGAGAGAAAAGAAAGGTCTCAGGGTATTATATTGTCGGATTATCACCAACGTAGGGGGAGGTCATACACCTACATCGGTTGAAGAGGATCATATCGTAGATGGGGTACAGTATAATTCAAAAGAAGAAGCAATGGCTAGCTATTGGGGATGGTATGGGAATTATGGCGATACTTCTGCTGAAGGTATTGAAAAGGCGATTCGTAAGTATGCACGAGTGATTATTGATTCAATAAATAAATATAATTATGATGGATTTGATATTGACTATGAGCCAAACTTTGGTAATGGTGGAAATTTGAGTAGCTATTCTGATCGTATGCATATATTTTTGGATGAACTGTCAAAAGAATTAGGTCCGAAATCAGGAACAGAGCGCATACTTATGGTTGATGGAGAACCACAAACATTGAATACTGAATCGGGACCTTTGTTAAATTATTATGTTGTTCAGGCTTATTATTGTGAAGGCGATAATTCTGGAAAAACAGAGTCTCTAGATACACGTTTCAACAAGTTACTAAATAAGTTTGGCTCTGTAGAAGATGAAGCTACTATTCTTAAGAAAACGATATGGTGTGAAGATTTTGAGAAGCATAAGGGTGATGGAGGACCAGTATTTACTACTCGTGATGGTGTCGTGACTTATTCATTGAAAGGAATGGCTATGTATTATCGCCCGGGAGTAGATGCACGTCTTGGCGGGGTCGGTGCTTACCGTTTTAATCTATGCCGTCCGGTAAACGACTATTTATTTATGCGCGAGGTTATTCAGGTATTAAATCCGGCCAAGCATTAAAAACATGATTAAAAAAGAAGACTATGAAGATGATTAAATATTTCAAATATCTTGCGTTGGTGGCAGTTTTAATATCTGCTGCTGGATGCGATGATGCCAAATTGTCAACCATTGATAACGGTTTATATATTCAGGAAGCTGCTCCATCCAATACTTTTGGGCAACAAATAGAAGCACAACTGGTAGATGATGGTGATGTGACGAAGACGTTAACTGTTCGTTTGGTTCGTGCCATAACAGAAGACGTGACAGTAACTTTAGATATAGACCAACAACTTATTAATGACTATAATCAAAAGCATGAGGCTGCTTATGAACTTTTGCCTGAAGAGTTTTGGAGCTTTCAACGTACGGTTACAATTCCTGCAGGAGAAGTGTCTGCTCCGGTTATAAATCTTACGATCAAGCCATTTACTACTCCTAATAATGAAGCTTATGCCATTCCAGTACGGATTACTTCTGTAACAGGAACAGTAGGAATAGTAGGAAATGCTAACCATATTCTTTATCTGCTTACTTCCCCCAATAAGCAGAAAACATTGGTTCTGAAATCGGGAAATAAAACGACTACGGTTTTTAACAGTGAAATGCCTGCTGCTCAATGGACAATAGAATATTGGATAAGGTTTGATAACACCACAGGACAACCTACTGGAGCTTGGGTAGGGCCGGCTAACATCGGCTTTAGAAGAAATATCTTTGCTGATAATGCTGCTCCTATATACTTCAATGATATCTTGCTACGTTATTGGGCGGATGGAGCAAAGAAGATAGCTCCTACTTTACAATGTCAATTGGATGGAAACTATTTTGATAGTGAAGAATTCTGGTATCCTGATACATGGTATCATATCGCTTATACTTATGATGGATCTACTATCCGTTTGTATAAAGATGGTACATTGAATAACTACAAGGCTGATACAAGGGACTTTGTGTTTAAAAACATTAGCTTTGCCGAAAGCTTTGGATGGAGAATGCAGGTAGAATACGCTCAGATTCGCCTTTGGAAGAAATGTTTGACGGATAATGCTATTCAGGAAGGAATGTCACGCCAGATACCAGGAGATGCGGAAGGTTTGATTGGTTATTGGAAGTGTGACGAAGGAGAAGGTAATGTTTTGAAGGATAGTAGTCCAAGTGGCAATAACATCACTCTTAACGGAACCCCTAGTTGGAGTAAACAGTACAATTTTTATCATCCTAATGATGATGAAGACTAGTTGATCTTTTTAGAGAGGGAATCCATCATGGGTCCCTCTCTTTTTTTGATAATGCAGAACTTTCCGAGTTGTTCTATAAGAGAATAAGATTGTCCGATACGAGAATAGAATGTACAAAACTCAAAATTTATCTTTATGTTTGTGGTATGAAAAAACTATTGTGTTTTCTGTTCATCTGTTTGACATATATCGGATTAGCTCATTCGCAGTTTGCTATCCGGCAGCAGGTTGCTACTCCAAGAGCGGCAGACTCACTGGATATTTCTTTTTATTCTCAAAAGAAAGGATTGCGGGCAGCAACGATGACATTCGGCATTAACATGGGAGTATGGGCATTCGATCGCTATATTCGGAAAGCAGATTTTGCCTATATTGACTTTCATACAATTAAAGACAATATCAAGCACGGCTTCGTTTGGGATAATGATGCAATGGGAACAAACATGTTTATGCATCCTTATCATGGCAGTTTGTATTTTAATTCGGCCCGGTCAAATGGATATAATTATTGGCAATCCGGGTTATATGCTTTTGGAGGAAGTTTTATGTGGGAGATGTTCATGGAAAACGAATATCCATCTACCAATGATATTATAGCAACACCAATTGGGGGGATGGCGTTGGGAGAAGTGTTCTACCGTGCGTCCGACTTAATCCTTGATGACAGGAAAACAGGAGCATCCCGTTTCGGGTTAGAGTTTGCTTCGTTTGTCGTTTCTCCTATGCGTGGACTCACTCGTATTATAAATGGAGATGCATGGAGAAAGCGTGCCACTTCCGGTAAGCAATTCGGAGTGCCCGATGTCAGTGTTGATATTTCCGCAGGAGTGAGAGCACTTGAGCTGCAAGATGAAATCTTCGATAAAGGAGTTGGGTTTGCATCCGAGATTGATGTAGAGTATGGAGATCGTTTTGATGCGGATAATAGAAGACCTTATGATTATTTCTCCGTAAGAGCAAAGTTGAACATACAAGCTTCACAACCAGTGTTGGGACAATTCAATATCGTTGGCCGTCTTGCGGGTAAGGAGTTGGTTGATAACCGGAAACATTATTTGAGTCTGGGGCTTTATCAGCATTTTGATTATTATGATTCGGATACAATATCCAGTGTGTCGGCTAAGACTCCTTATAAATTTTGTACACCAGCCTCTTTTGGAGGTGGACTGATTTATAAAAGAAAAAGTGGAAAGCGTTGGGACATAGATGGATATGCTCATCTCAATGCCATCCTTCTGGGCGGTGCACTTAGTGACTATTATAGGGTGGAGGAGCGTAATTATAATCTGGCAAGCGGCTATAGTACAAAAGTAGGCTTTAATTTAATCTATAAGAAAGATAAGTTCTCGATATCTACTACTTATGATGTCTACCACATGTTCACTTGGAAAGGCTATCCACAAGATATGGATTGGGAACATTATAACTCAAAAACGCTGAATGCACAGGGAGATCGTTCAATGGCAATTCTTCATGCAACAGGGCTGCGGTTGGATATCAAACTGCGAAAAGGATTGTATCTCACTGGAGATTATATGAATTATACCCGTCATACGCGGTATAAACATTATGAGAATGTTTTTTCCAGTACCTCAGAAGGAAGATTAATGCTGACGTGCAAATTATAATCAGGGCATTTCTTTTCTTCTTTATAAGAAAAAGGTATTTTAGCCAAATTTAAATTTTCTCTAAAAAGTTTTCTTATTATAAGTAAAATGCATTCCTTTGCAACATTTAATACTTATGGATATACTGGCGAATGGCTCAAATCAACTTCAACTCGATATATACTGCTTATTATAGGAAAGCCTTCCTATTTACCTTGTCCTATGTCCATAATGACTTAGTAGCAGAAGATATTGTATCAGAAGCCATTATCCATTTATGGGAACTAAGTAAAGAACGGGAAATCCCAAGTGTTGAAGCGATCTTAATTACTTATATTCGCAGCAAATCACTCAATTACCTGAAACATATACAAGCACAGGAGAATGTTTTTCAAACTTTGCTTGATAAGGGACAGCGTGAATTGGAAATTCGTATATCAACATTGGAAGCCTGTGACCCGAAGGAAATATTATCAGAAGAATTACGGGCAAAAGTGCACGCATTACTGGAGAGTATGCCGGAAAAAACTCGTACTGCTTTCATCCGCGATCGCCTGGATGGAAAATCCCATAAAGAAATAGCCGAAGAACTGGGCATTAGTGTAAAAGGAGTAGAATATCATATCAGCAGAGCAGTTAAAATACTGCGTGATAATCTAAAAGATTATGCTCCATTCCTTTTCTTTTTCATCTGAAAAGAAGGAAAAGACCTCCTTATTTGCTATTTTTTAAGCAATAACAAAAAAAATCACATTTCTTACTAGGGAATCTCTTTAGTGAGTGGTATTCTTAATGAAAGGGGAATAATACCCCTATTCTCATTACTCATAAATTATTTATTGTATGGATAAGGAATTACTATTAAAATATATTGCAGGCAAGGCATCCCAAAAGGAAAAGGAAGACGTTGCTACATGGATTGATGCAGATGCAGCCAATCTTAAAGAATTCATTTCTCTTCGTAAGAGTTATGATGCATTCATCTGGCAAGACACAGGCGCATTCTCAAAGAAGACAAAAAAGATAATTTCATTGCATCCTGTTACACAACGAATCTTGCGGATTGCGGCAGTGTTTGTTATAGCTTTCGGATTAAGTTATGCAATGATACAGGTTCTCCAAAAAGAGGATATAGAAATGCAGACTGTTTACGTGCCAGCCGGACAACGCACATTGGTGACACTTGCTGACGGAACTACAGTATGGGTAAATGGAAAAAGTACATTGACTTTCCCGAGCCATTTTTCTTCCCGTACACGTACTGTGGAACTTGATGGAGAAGCCTATTTTGATGTCCGGAAAAATCCGGAAAAACAGTTTATAGTCTCTACCGCTCACCAGTCTGCCATAAAAGTTCTGGGTACAAAATTCAATGTAAAGGCATACAAAGAAGCAGATGAGGTAATTACTACTTTAGTTGAAGGGAAAGTTAATTTTGAATTCAACAACGCCAGTCAACAACCTCAGTATATTGTGATGGCTCCGGGACAGAAGCTGGTCTATTATTCCCAGAATGGAAAGACGGAGCTCTATACGACTTCCGGCGAGAGAGAACTTTCATGGAAAGATGGCAAAATCATTTTCCGTCAAACGTCATTACGGGATGCACTGGATATCTTGGCAGATAGATACAATGCCGAATTTGTCATACAGGAGAATGTACCTCATGACGACTCATTCTCCGGAACATTTACCAACCGGAATCTGGAACAGGTACTTAACTTTATCAGTGCCTCCTCGAAAGTTCGTTGGCGTTATCTGAATAATAACGCAGATGCCGGTAAAGAGAAAATAAAGATAGAGATATTTATTTAGTACTAAAAGATAAAAACCTTAATTCCCAAAAACTTATTGCCATGAAAAACAAAGATCCCTAGCAACCAAAAAAATACGGGATGATATTGGCCGTATCCTCCCGTATGAGCTTCAGTAATTGTGAACCTACTTGTTTCCCGACAAGTATAACTACCAATTTTCTAATTAAACTCGTTACAAATTTATGCAAAATTATTGTATCGTCCAATTTCTTGGAGGATTAAAGTCTATTAGACGGACCTTAAAGGAAATATCATTGGCTATGAAATTACTATTTATACTCCTTATTTGTTCAGCCGGACTAGCGTATGCATCAGATGGATATGCGCAAAAAACTTCTATCACTTTACGGGTTAACGATTGTACTATAGAAGAAGTGCTGCACAAGATTGAACGTGAATCAGGATTCAGCTTTTTTATAAATAGCAAGAATCTTAACCTTAATCGCCGGGTATCGGTTTCAGCTTCCGAGAAGAATATTTTTCAGGTGTTGGAACAGGTCTTTGCAGGTACAAATGTCGAATATAAAATATTGGATAATAAGATTGTACTGACGGCTAAAGAAACGAAAGTAACTCAACAAAAAACAAAACCCGTTGCAGGTACGGTAAAAGACAAGAATGGCGAACCGCTGATTGGGGTCTCTATTATGGAGAAAGGAACCACTAACGGAACAGTGACCGATCTTGACGGAAACTATACATTGACCCCACTGACTGCCAGCCCGGTATTATTATTCTCGTATGTGGGTTATCAGAAAAAGGAATTACCTGTCTCTGGTCCGGTATTGAATGTCACCTTGGAAGATGATTCGCAAGTGTTGAACGAAGTAGTGGTTACCGCTCTCGGTATTCGTAAAGAGGCGAAAGCACTGTCTTATAATGTCCAAGAAGTTTCTGCCAGTGAAATTGTCGGTGTCAAGGATGCCAATTTCGTAAATAGCTTGTCCGGTAAGATAGCAGGTGTTGTCATCAATTCCAGCTCATCCGGTATCGGTGGTGGAGCTAAGGTAGTGATGCGTGGTGCGAAATCTCTTTCCGGAAATAATAACGCCCTGTATGTAATCGATGGTATTCCGATGCCTTCGTTGGAAACAACACAACCGGACGACTTTATGACTGGTATGGGCCAATCCGGTGACGGTGCTTCCATGATTAACCCCGAAGATATTGAAACTATGTCTGTGTTGAGTGGTGCTGCCGCTTCCGCACTATATGGTAGTGATGCCGCCAATGGTGTTATCATGATTACCACAAAGAAAGGATCGAAAGATAAGCTTCGTGTCAACTATGCCAATAATACCTCATTCTTCAATCCGTTTGTAACTCCGGAATTTCAAAACACTTATGGTGCGACTACGGGAGAAATAAGAAGCTGGGGACAGAAATTGGGACAAGCCAGCAGTTACGACCCGTTGGACTTCTATCAGACTGGATGGAACGAAACCAACTCTTTGACCATCAGTAATGGTAATGAGAAGAACCAGATATTCCTTTCTATGGCTGCTACCAATGCGGCAGGTATTGTTCCGAACAATACGTTGGATCGCTACAATTTCACTATCCGTAATACGACTAGCATGCTCAATGATCGTCTGCGTCTCGACCTAAGCGCAAGCTATATGAATGTGCGTGAACAGAACATGGTGTCACAGGGACAGTATTTCAATCCGATTGTTCCTATCTATCTGATGTCGCCGAGCTATAGTTTGGAAATGCTTCAGCAGTTTGAAATGTACAACGAAGCCCGTAACTTCAAAACACAATACTGGCCTTGGGGTAATCAGGGTATTGCCATGCAGAACCCCTATTGGATTGTCAATCGCGACAATTTTATCAATCACAAGAACCGTTTCCTCATGAGTGGAGGTTTGAGTTTCGAAATTATGAAAGGCATTACATTAGGTGCACGTGCCAAAATGGATTATACGTCGGCTCTGTACGAAAAGAAATACGCTGCATCTACCGATAATATTTTCTGCCAGAAATTTGGAGGATATTATAAAGGTGATGCATCCACTCGTCAACTTTATGGCGATGTGATGCTGAATATCGACAAATATTTCGGCGACTTCTCACTGACCGCTACACTAGGTACCAGTATTCAGGATGTCAACTACCAGTATTATGATGTGGGAGGTAGCTTGAATTCTGTGGCAGACGGATTTACAATGCTCAACCTGATGCAGTCTGCCGTGAAATTCCAGCAGGATGGTTATCATGACCAGACGCAATCCATCTTTGCTACAGCACAGCTGGGTTGGAAGAGCAAACTCTACTTGGACGTAACAGGACGTGTTGACTGGTCGTCTGCTTTGGCATGGACCGATACGAAGTCGGTTGCTTATCCGTCAGTGGGTGTTTCTGCTATCTTGACAGAGTTACTACCCATCAAGAACAATGTGCTTACCTTCTTGAAGGTACGCGGCTCATACAGTGAGGTAGGTAATGCCCCTACACGTTACATTGCTTATCAGACTTACCCATACGAATCGGCTTCTCCCGTCACGGCTACCACATATCCCAATACGGATATCAAGCCGGAGCGTACCAAGGCTTGGGAAGTCGGTTTGCAGTCTCATCTTTGGAATGATAGATTGGAACTGAACGTTTCTCTCTATAAGACATCTACTTACAACCAATTATTCAACCCATCAATTTCCGCTTCTTCCGGTTATTCTTCTATTTATATCAATGGCGGACAAGTGGATAACAAGGGTATCGAAGCAAGCCTGACATTAAACCAGCCGCTCGGACCGGTAAAATGGAACTCTACCTTTACTTATACCATCAATCGCAATAAGATTAAAAAACTGTTGAAACCGACTACTTTATCAAGTGGAGAAGTTGTCAAACAGGATATGATGGATTTGGGCGGATTGGAAATTGTGAATTCGCGTCTCTTTGAAGGTGGCTCTATTGGTGACTTGTATGTGACTGCACTTCGCACCGACTCCCATGGATATATTGACGTAGACTATGTCAACAATACAGTAGCTATAGACAACAAGGCGGGCGAACGCCAGGACGGATGGATTTATGCCGGTAACTCGCAAGCTAAGTATATGATGGGATGGCGCAACTCATTCTCATGGAAAGGTTTGACATTGAGCTGTCTGGTTAATGCACGTATTGGTGGTATTGTTGTCTCACAGACACAGGCGATGATGGATGCTTACGGCGTTTCCACAGCTACTGCTGAGGCACGCGACTTGGGCTATGTGCTGATTGACGGTTATAAAGTACCCGCTGTACAGAAGTATTATAGTACTGTAGGAAGTGGTGTCGGCTCTATGTATGTTTATAGTGCGACAAACGTTCGCCTTGCAGAGTTGTCTCTCGGTTATAATATCCCTGTTCAGAAGTGGGTTCCTTGGATACAGGGCATGAATGTAGCCTTCACGGGACGTAACCTGCTAATGTTCTATTGCAAAGCTCCTTTCGACCCTGAACTGACGGCAAGTACAGGCACGCATTTCAGCGGAATGGACTACTTTATGTTGCCGAGCTTACGCAATTTAGGTTTCTCTGTTAAACTCAATTTCTAAAGAATCGATAAGATGAAACATATATTAAAATGCATGAAAGTGTTCAATGGTGTGTTGCTTGCCGGAGGCTTGTTGTTTACCGCTTGTACTGACCATTATGAAAGTTGGAATATCAATCCGAATGAAGTAACTCCCGAGCAGATGGAACGCGATAATCTCCTGACGGGAGCCTATTTCACGCAGATGGAAAGAGGTATTTTCGTAGTAGGTAAAGACAAAGGTGGCTTGTTTGAGGAGACTCAAATGTTGACCGGTGATATTTTTGCCAGCTACTGTGCTCCTATTAAAACATGGAACTATGCCGGAGAGCAGGACAACGATTGTTACAAACTCTATCCGCAGTGGTACAACTCTCCGTTTAGCACCGCTTATACAGAGGTGATGCAGCCATGGCGGAAAGTCGTGGATTGTACTAGTGGAACATCCCCCGCACGCGCTATGGCTACTATTGTCAAGGTGTTCGGTATGAGTCGTATTACAGATAAGTATGGTCCCATCCCTTATTCAAAGTTTGGTACTGGCATTCAAGTAGCCTACGATAGCCAAAAGGATGTATATTATCGTTTCTTTGAAGAATTGTCAAATGCCATTGAGGTGCTCACCAGCTACAACAGTCGTACTTCCGAGCCTTACTTGGAAGACTATGACTATATTTACAATGGTAATGTGGCGAATTGGATAAAGTTTGCTAATACTCTCCGTCTCCGTCTGGCAATGCGTATTTCTTATGTGGATCAGACAAAGGCCCTGGATGAAGCTAAAGCAGCAATAGATCATACTATCGGGTTAATGACTTCCGTTAGTGACAATGCCGTTTTGAAACAGTCTGTATCCTTCTCTTTCATTAATGAGTGGTGGGAAGCATTTGAAAGTTTCAATGATTTTCGAATGAGTGCCACTATGGATTGCTATTTGAAAGGCTTACAGGATCCGCGTTTGGCATCTTACTTCAAGGTTGCGAAGAAAGATGGAGCATATCATGGAGTCCGTAATGGACAAACCAGCCGTAGTCAGGGCACTTTGTCTGAAGCAGCGTCTAGCATGAACGTAGGACAGGCTAGCTCTATCCTCTGGATGGATGCCGCTGAAACATATTTCCTTTTGGCTGAAGCTAAACTGCGTTTAAACTTGGGAGATAAGACTGTGAAGGAATATTACGAAGAAGGTGTGAAGACCTCTTTTTCTTCCAAAGGTGCTTCTGGTGCGGAGAGTTATCTTGATAATGATGTAAATGTACCGTCAACTTCATTCATCGATCCGACAAACGGACGTAATACCGATGTAAGTCGTATGGTTTCGACTTTGACAGTGAAGTGGGATGAATCGGCTTCTCCTGATAAGAAACTCGAGCGCATTATGGTGCAGAAATGGATTGCTCTTTTCCCGGACGGGCAAGAAGCGTGGAGCGAGATGCGGCGTACTGGTTATCCCGGCATTGTGACTATCAACACAAATGCTTCCGGTGGAGAAGTTGCCACTGGAGAGCTCATCAGTCGTTTGAAGTTTCCTACGAAGGAATATTCTGACAATGGCGAGAACACACAAGCTGCTGTTTCCCTGTTGAAAGGCACGGATATTGCCGGCACACGTCTTTGGTGGGATGTGAAAAGGTAATCAGATATATAATGTAGAACAATCTAACTAAGTAATCAGAATATGAAAACAATGAAATACATATTGGCCGCACTGACTGTGGGCGGTATGATGGCCTCATGTAATACAGACATTGAGTCGTTGACCATTCAGCGACCGCTGACTTACGACGACCAGTACTACCAGAACTTACGCGACTACAAAGCGAGCGAGCACGAAATTGCTTTCGGATGGTTTGCACAGTATGGAGCGCAGAACTCTGCCGCTGTTCGTTTTATGGGATTACCTGACAGCCTTGATATTTGCTCTATGTGGGGTGGCATTCCGGCAACAGAAAATACGGAGATTTGGGAAGAAATCCGCTTCGTGCAGAAAGTGAAAGGAACCAAGATGCTTTGTGTGGCAATCACCCGTATCGATGCGGAAACAGATGACCATGCTTTCAAGCAGGCTTACAATGAAGCGAAGGCAATGCCGAGTGGCGAAGAACGGACTGCCGCACTCAATCGTTCTTTTGAAATGTATGCCGAATATTTCCTCGATCAGGTATTTCTGAACGATCTCGACGGTTTTGATGCGGACTATGAGCCGGAAGGTGACTTCTTGAGTGGCTCTAACTTTGAATATTTTTACAAACACATGGCAAAGTACATGGGACCGAATCCGGACATCACTAAGGAAGAACGTTTACAGCTCATCGAAGAACGCTATGGTAAAGAAATCGCTTCGCAGGAAGGTATCTGTGATAAATTGCTCAATATCGACCAGACCAGTACCAGCATGACTAGCCTTATCCCGTATAGTAACTATTGCTTCCTTCAAGCTTATGGCGGTGGTACGGGAGCAGGCGGATGGCCTGATGAAAAAGTGGTGTACTGTTGCAATATGGGTGATAACTGGCAGGGAGATATGCAGTCTATGTACAACCAGGCACGCTACAAGCCCGCGAATGGCAAACGTAAAGGTGGCTTTGGCGCATTCTTTATCCATCGTGACTATAATGTACATGAATACAACCCTGAACCTTACTATCGGTTCCGTCAGTGTATTCAAATACAGAATCCGGCTATCCATTAATTAACCTTTTAATGAAAGATGACAATGAAAAGTAGAAAAAATCTATTTTATATAGGTATGTTCGCCCTCTGTGGCATCGGTCTTGCCGCTTGTGGTGACGATGAGGGTTATGATGTTTATGGCGATCCATTTAACCGGGTATACACACTGGATAACTCTAAAACATACAAGATTGTGCAGACTCCTATTAGTACAGTCAGCAACGTAGATTTTAAATGGCCGGTAAAATGCTCGAGGAAAGCAGACGGTACCATTAAAGTGGCAGTGGAAGTGGACAACTCTCTGATTGCTGCCTATAATGAAGAGCATGGCACCGAATTTGAAGCTATGCCTGCCGGAGCCATCGTACTGGAAAATGCCGAGATGACTATCCCTGCCGGGGAAATGGTCGTTGCTGACACTGTGCGTGTGAAACTGACAGATGACGCTAACGTGCTTTCTACGCTTAAGAGCGAAAAGGGATACATCATACCTTTACGCTTGGTGTCAGCAGAAGGTCCTAATACAGAATTGAGCACCAATATGGTAGCACCTTCTTTCCTGACCATTACCGTGACAGAAGACAATGTAAATCATGAGGCCACTGAAGCCGATGTTACTGGTACGTTGGTAGCTGATCAGACAGGATGGAGTGTGGAGGTATTGAGTGGTAGCGGATCAAACCTTAACAGATGGTTCGACGGAAATCCTCAATCTACTGCTTCCATTTCCGATTGGTCGAATTATAAGGTAGCCTTTACGGTCGATATGGGTAAGTCTTATACCTTTAACACCATTGTGGCATACAGAAGTACTTCTTCGCGCGAATATAATTCCATCAGTGCTGGAGCAAAGATTAGCACTAGCGATGATGGTACGAACTTCAAAAGTGCCGGAGAAGTAACCGGTAATTCTAAGTTCATCGTGTTCTATGCACCGTTGACCGCACGTTATATTCGTGTGGAGACAACCTCTTATTCTGTAAACTGTGGCGTATTTAATGTTTATGCTAAATAATAATTAAAACCATGAAGAAATATACACTTTTATCTTTATTGGCTTTGTTGCTCTGTGTATCAGGCTGCAAGACCGAACCGGATTACAGTGATGCCGTTTACATGACCGGTACGCTGACTTCATCGAACGTAAAATTCCTGGTTGAGGGACAGTCTACTTTAGGATTGACCGTGACCTCCACCGATAAAGCGGAAACAGACGTGACGGTAGGCGTACAGGTGGCTCCTCAATTACTGGAATCTTTCAACTCTTCTACCGGTCGTAACTGTCAAATGCCTCCTGAAGGCAGCTACAGTTTTGAAGGTGGTGAAGTGATAATTCCAGCTGGACAAAACCAGTCTACACAAATCAAAGTGACTGCTGATTCCGAGAAATTACAGGAAGGTGTATCTTACTGTCTTCCCGTAACTATAACTTCCGTTTCAAACAGTGATCTGAAAGTTATGGAGAGTTCCCGCACTGCTTATGTCATGCTCACCAAAGTGATTGAAATTAAAGCCGCCTATTTGGCACGCCGGGGATATTTCAATATTCCTTCGTTTGGTGATCAGGAAAATAGTCCGGTGAAAGCACTCGGGCAGATGACATTGGAAATGAAAGTGCTTCCTAAGTCTTTCCCGGTTGGGCAGGAAAAGAGTGCCAGTGGCATTAGTTCATTATGCGGATGCGAAGAAAACTTCCTCTTCCGTTTTGGTGACGGCGCCGGTAATCCTGTGAATAAGTTGCAGTTCGTGAAAGGTTCCATCGGTACGGCATCTCATCCCGATAAGAAAGATCACTATGAATCGTGGGTAGAAAAGGAATTTCCTACCGGACATTGGTTGCACTTTGCTGCTGTATACGACGGTCAGTATCTCCGTCTTTATTTGGACGGTGAGCAAATCCATTTCGTAGAGACCAAGAATGGTGGAACTATTAATTTGAGTATGGCTTATGATGGTCATACATGGAATGATGCATTCTCCATTGGCCGTTCAGCAGGTAATGCCCGTTTCTTTGATGGTTACATAAGCGAATGTCGCGTATGGAATGTGGCACGTACATCGGCACAGATTGAAGATGGTGTTTGTTATGTGGACCCCACTAGCGAAGGACTTGTTGCTTACTGGCGTTTTGATGGCGAAACGCAGGATGATGGTACGGTGCTTGATATGACAGGTCATGGTCACAATGCAGTGCCCGGTGGAACTATCACCTATGTAGACAACCAGAAATGTCCGTTCTAAAAGAGGTAAAATAGAGGTTGTTCTTTAGTACGATGAAGTCTGCTGTCGAATCGGTTTTGCTGCAAGGTATTACGAGGGGATGGCAGACTTCTCTTTTAAATAGCTAAGTTTATAAAAAATAGTTATGCTAAATAGAATCAGTAAATCACTATTGCTTACGGCTATGATGACAGGAGTTTCTTATTCCTTTGCACAGCAGCTTCCGGCAGTAGCCTATAAAAATCCGACTTTGCCCGTAGAAACAAGAGTTGCGGATTTACTATCCCGTATGACATTAGAAGAGAAAGTCGGTCAACTCCTTTGTCCTTTAGGTTGGGAGATGTATGAAATCAAAGGCAACGATGTGCTCCCTTCTGATAAATTCAAACAACTTATAAAAGACAGAAATGCCGGAATGCTATGGGCAACCTATCGTGCCGATCCGTGGACAAAGAAAACATTAGCAACCGGGCTGAATCCCGTATTGGCTGCAAAGGCAGGAAATGCCTTGCAAAAGTATGTGATGGAGAATACCCGTTTGGGGATCCCCTTATTCCTGGCAGAAGAAGCACCGCACGGCCACATGGCGATTGGTACAACCGTTTTTCCTACCGGAATCGGGATGGCTGCAACTTGGTCACCCCAACTGATAAATGAGGTAGGCAAAGCAATCGGCAAAGAGATACGTCTTCAAGGCGGACATATCAGCTATGGACCTGTGCTTGATTTGGCCCGTGATCCCCGTTGGTCTCGCGTGGAAGAAACTTTTGGTGAAGACCCTGTATTGACGGGTGAAATAGGAAAAGCGATGGTGGCAGGATTAGGTGGTGGAGATTTGTCACGTCCATACAGCACGCTGGCTACCCTCAAACACTTCCTCGCTTACGGTATCTCGGAAAGCGGACAGAACGGGAATCCCTCTTTTGCAGGTATGCGTGAACTGCATGAAAACTTTCTGCCACCATTTAGACAAGCTATCAATTCCGGAGCATTATCCGTAATGACTTCTTATAATTCGATGGATGGCATTCCTTGTACAGCCAATCATTATCTCCTGACCGAACTTCTACGGGATGAATGGAAGTTTAAAGGGTTTGTTGTTTCCGATTTATACAGTATCGAAGGCATTCATCAAAGCCATTTTGTTGCTTCTACAATGAAAGAGGCGGCTGTAATGGCCTTATCTGCCGGAGTCGATATTGATCTGGGAGGCGATGCCTATATGAATCTTATGGATGCGGTGAACCGGAAGGAAATAAGTAAAGAAATCCTTGATGCAGCCGTGAGTCGTGTACTTCGATTAAAATTCGAGATGGGATTGTTTGAAAATCCTTATGTGGATTCCGGAAAAGCGAAGAAAGAAGTTCGTAGCAAAGAATACGTTACTCTGGCACGCCAAGTGGCACAAGCCTCGATCACCTTATTGAAAAATGAACACTCGCTGCTTCCATTAGACAGGAGTATGAAAGTTGCACTGATCGGACCTAATGCCAATAACCGCTATAATATGTTAGGAGATTACACCGCTCCGCAGGAAGAAGAAAATGTGAAGACCGTATTGGATGGAATCAGAGCAAAACTTTCTTCCTCACAGGTGGAATATGTGAAAGGCTGTTCCATTCGTGATACCGTGACGTCTGATATTGAACAAGCCGTTGCAGCCGCCCGGCGTTCCGAAGTCATTATTGCTGTGGTAGGTGGTTCCAGTGCCCGTGATTTCAAAACCAGTTATAAAGAAACAGGTGCGGCCATTGCTGATGAAAAGACAATCAGCGATATGGAATGTGGTGAAGGCTTCGACCGTGCAACGCTTTCTTTATTAGGAAAACAGCAGGAATTGCTCAAAGCCTTGAAAGCTACCGGAAAACCATTAATAGTAGTTTACATTGAAGGGCGTCCTTTGGATAAAAACTGGGCATCAGAAAATGCAGATGCACTGCTGACGGCCTATTACCCGGGACAAGAAGGGGGGAATGCCATTGCTGATGTTTTATTCGGTGAATTTAATCCGGCAGGACGATTACCATTCTCTGTGCCCCGTTCCGTCGGACAGGTTCCGGTATACTATAATAAGAAAGCTCCCCAAAGCCATGACTATGTAGAAATGTCTGCTTCTCCACTTTATTCTTTCGGATATGGCTTGAGCTATACCACTTTTGAATATTCAGATTTACATCTGTCAGCTCTGACACCATACTCTTTCGAAGTTTCATGCAAAATCCGGAACACCGGAAAGTACGATGGTGAAGAAGTTGTTCAACTTTATTTGAGAGATGAATATGCTTCAGTAGTGCAGCCGTTGAAGCAGTTGAAACACTTTGCACGCCTCTTTTTGAAGTGTGGAGAAGAACAGGAAGTGAAGTTTATTTTGTCCGAAGAGGATTTTGCACTTGTCGATCGGAATTTGAAAAGGGTGGTAGAACCGGGAACTTTCCAAGTAATGATCGGTGCTGCTTCTGATGACATCAGATTACAGACGAAAATGGAGATAAAATAGGAGATACTTCGCCTCTATTCATCTATGAAATAAAAATATCAAAGTTAGATCTCATAATCATTTGTACCTATTTTATTGTCATACTGTCAGAATTCTATTCAAGTAGATGAATATCAGTACTCTATCACCTGACAATAACCATTGATAATAGGCTGACAATAAAATATTTCTACTTTTATTGTCAGCCTTACTTTTATCTCTTATGATACCTTTATTACCTGATAAACAGTACCTTTATAAGTGTGCTTCGAGGTAATTCCGCACTTTTGTAACAATCTCCCGAAGTGATATACTTTGTTGTCGGACAATGAAATACCGCTTTTCTTCTTCAGATAATTCAGTATCTCGACCGGAGTAAGAAATTCTCCTTCCTCTTTCGTTTGCGCAGCTTTAAAATACT
>OGPZ01000929.1_pt1 | contig 23233 bp, 33 predicted proteins | sample 1553111 | NCBI WGS metagenome assembly OGPZ01 (sample SAMEA2579968, study PRJEB22360) | human gut metagenome
TAACAGGATAACCATTATGGACACCATCGGGACGAGTGATGACATTCACAGGTCTCTGAGGAACCTGAGGAGCAGGCTCTTTGAAATAGGTAGAACGAACAGTGTTGATAGGATTGACAGGCAGATTCTCGGCCCAGTTAATGATCTGAGCCTTCTGCTTCTCATCAATCAGACCACCCATCATATTCTCCAGAACATGCTTCAGACCATCCATGTTCAGATTGCCTTCAGTAAACTGCAGGACATCATATCCAGCAGAATAGAGACAATAGGGAGACTCGTTCTTGATATAGTTATTTCTATTGGCGGCAATGCAATGCAGCAGTTCGTGAGAATCATCGAAAATAACAAAGTCTCCGACATTACGGAATGCCATATTATTATCGAGATCGTAGAATACGGAATTTGCTACAGGCTTACCTTCGCCGAGATCAGCATTGAGTTGTTCTCTCAAATACTTTACTTGCTCAAGCGTCATAGTATAAGATTCCTCCTTTATAAAAAATCTTAAGCATTCAGATAGAGAATAGGTCAGTAGAGCAAGCAACTCTACTGACCTATCGCTAGCTTTTACTTACATGTTGTACTTATACCTGGGCAGTTTATCGATCAGAATCTGAATATATCTGGTATCGCCATTGCTATTCAGAACCATCTGAAGAGTATCATAGACAAGCTTATAAGCTTCAGCTGTCTTCATATCCTTCATAAGAAGAGTCTGAACATTCTGATCTGAAGAAGCAGCATACGTATACTGCATTGCAGTAACATGAATATTTGCTTCAAGGATCTTATGTTCAACCTCTTTCATTGTTGCCCTGGTGAAATCGTTGTTGCGGAAGATATGTCCTTCATTATAGAAGTTGAACTTGCCTTTGGCAATATCTCTCACAACACGAATACCATATCTGCCCATATCTCTTACATTAGACATGGGATCAGGATTGTTGTATCTAGGGGGTTTCTTTTTGTTTTGAGGTCTGTTATTTTGTGCCATAAAAACATTCTCCTTTGTAAATATATTCAAAGTAGTTATTACTACTTATCCTAATTATAGTATATAACTATTTTAGATATTCTGAGAGCTTTCTCCATTCTGCATATCAAAGAGATTGTAGTTATTCTTCTTATTTTTAGACTGGGCTACTTCTTTGAAAGTGTCCATAGCAGCCTGTGCAATAATGGGATCATCAATTCCCATTGCGTATGCAAAAGCAGCCTCATCAATATTGTTAATAGGAGCTTCATTTTGCTGAGGGGGAGCGTAGTAATCATCAATGTCAAAATCTACGACTGTTCCCTTATAGTACATTTCCACAGCCTTGCAGAATGCATATACTGTAAGGGCATCGTCATAGTTGATCATATAGTATTTGCTATCTCCACTCTCAGCTTCGATCTGTTTAGTCTCGGTGATAACCTTAGACTCATAGACATTAAAATCCTCACCGAAAGTTTCGATAAGAGTTTTAATATGTCTATAGCACTCGGTTCTACTATTACAGATCTTGAAGAGACCGTCGTAGAGTCCATCACTAGAGCTTTCGACAATGAATATAATATACTTCTTGTCTTCGGTACTCTTAGTAGGGACATCGAATACCATCGGAGACTCTTTACGAGCAACCTCCGGTTTGTTGGGAATAAACGGATCTACCAAGACTCTATCTTTTTTAATATTATCACTCATATTCTATTTCCTCCCATATAATATTTTGCATTCTCTTTGACAATTATACAACTACTTGCAAATCTGGAAATAGCCGTATAGTTTATCTGGTTCATATCTCTCATATGATCTTCAATGTATATACCATTATTCCATTGAGATCCCTGAGCAGTATGAACTGTTTGAGCATAACCAAAATCAAATTGATTAGCAGCTCTAGGCCTTTTAAGCTGCCTTATCTCTTGTTTTCTGGTATAATTTGCAGTAAAGTATTCATAGTCTACATCTATTCCGAGAAATGGTATATTTGTAAGAACTGGATTGAAGTCTATCGTAAATAACTTGTCATTTCGCATAGACCTTACATCTGGTTCGTTTATCACGATACCAGACATCCCATTTGTAAGATTAATCCCACCTGCTTCGAGAGTCCAGTTATTTTTCTTACAAATAATCTTCTCTCCCATATGAGGAAGTGATCCATGGAATCCTGCAATATTATGCCTAAAATAGTTATTGAAATACTCTCTGGTATTATTAGTTCCACAGAGAATGATATTGGCATATCTAAGCATATCATCGGTTAATTCGTGTCTTTGAATTACCATAGAATCCCCATACATACCAATATGAATAGGGAGATTATGAAGAGCTCGTTGAGACAGATAGACAATAGAAGATCCTTCTGCTTGTCTCATAATCTCGGTAAGCATCTCTACTTTCCCTGTAGTTAAGAATGCTGATGTTCCAGTTACTGGAGGCAACTGGAATACATCTCCGGCAACAAGAATCTTTTTACCAGTGTTCAAAAGATCTTGTCTCATCTCCATAGGAACCATACCAGCTTCGTCGATAATGATGAGATCTACATACTGCATTTCTTCAATATTAGCAACGAACTTTAATTTTGTAATCGGCACGTTGAAATATCTATCCATCATAGGATTACCGTATTGATCAAACATAGGTTCTTCTACACATCTATAGAGCCATGAATGGATTGTTCTTGCAGTAGGCATTCCTTTCATTCTCATTACGATAGAAGCTGCTCCTGTATAGGCCATAGGAGCAATATTAATACGCTGCTTCTTACAGATCTCATCAACTATACAGTTTAAGACTACAGACTTACCTGTACCAGGACAACCAGAGAACTGAAAGAGTTGTTCTGAGCTGTTGAAAAACCAATCAACAGCTTTCAGAACGATTTCAGTCTGCTTCTTATTCAGTCTTATATTCATTTAAACCACCATTATATTTCATAGAGATATATTTAGATACACTCTTCTTAAAATGGTACATGAAAATAGGAAGCATATTTCCACGGTTGAAATCATTAGGTTCGTGACCTAATTCGATGCAGATTTCGCTACAGATTTTGCTTGCAGCATCACGCTTCATATTTAAATCATTTGTAATGATATATTCCTTAGCAACTGCATCGATTTCCTCGATGATTTTATCCGAGGGTCTATAGTAGTTATTAAGCATTTTTCTTTTCCTTTCTATCTGTATTGGTCTTTCTAGGTCTTTTAACTTCTTTCTTTGTCTTAGGAATATCGAATTCCTTAAGATCAGGTTTATCATCTCCATTGAGCTGCAACATCAGATCAGCATACTTGCACTGATCTCTCTGATAAACTCCAGAGGTAAAGGAATCAGTATCATTCTTCATAGTTACCTTTCCCTTACCATTACCGAGATCGACATTATAGATCACATCATACTCATCGATCTCACCATTTTCAACAAGCTTATCAGTATAGTAGGAAAACAACTGAGCCATCATTTTCGTACTATTGTACGGATCAAACTCAACAGCTTCTTTACCAGAAGCGGCTCCAGGAGCAACAATATCTTTTCCGTCGAACTGAAGAAGGGTCCCATTGTCCTGATCGTACAATCTCTGACGATCCCTAACTTCGAAACCCATTTCAGACATGATCATGCGATTAAATTTCATAGATAACTCGTCCATTATTAATTCTCCTTTAATGATTGATTATAGAATACAGATTCATTGAAAGTTACTACAGTCAATAAATCTTTGTATTTTGGATTTAAATACCTCTCAATAGGCTTCAATTTTCTATTGGGAGATTTGCTATCTATTACCTCTCCGTAAATATAAAAGATCATATCTCCTTTTGAATTATCTTCATTAAGGAGATAAACTTTTAACTTACTCCCATACCTATTACCAAACTTCTCCTTATAAAACTTATCTTTGCCAAATAAATTAATAAGGAATCTAATTTGTTCTGCTGTAATAGGTACATAATCTCTATATTTATGATTCATTTTAACACCTATCCAAAAGATATTTAAATTTAGGATTCAGCCAATGATCGGCCATCTCGAGATTTCTCATAGTAAACCAATCTGGATCCTCTACTTTTGAATACGAGTAGACTACAACTTCCCAATGTGCTTTCGAAGTATTGGGGTCAAAAATACATGTAGTCCTAGATGAATGATATTTATTTCCTTTTCTAATTACCTTTAAGGGTAAATCAGAATGGTTAATAATTTTAAATAAAGTAATTCCATCGATCTTGATAAATTCTTTTTCTACATCTTTTCTTTTCATTTCTACTCTCCTAATAAAATTATACCTGCACCCCTTCAAGGAGTGCAAGCCACAACAATAGATTAATAAAAAGTTATTATGATTATATTCTTGTAAAGGAGGTAAGTAATTTTGTTACCTGCCAAAACAACAACTATTGAAGAATTTGTTCAATCTGGTAAGAGTGTATCTCTTACTTATAAAAACTTCTCCTTTCTTGAAACTCTTACAAATGGAACCCACGTGTCTGTATTTGATGTAGTTAATGACTATATCACGGAGCTTAGGACTGCATCTGTTACTGTAAAATTAAACGATGATGAATACCGTAAGTATTGCTATAAGCCAAAACTCCTTTGCTATGATATTTATGGCAATCCGGAATTATATTTTATCATCCTCCTAATTAATGACATTGCAGATGTCAAAGAGTTTAATAAGAAATCTTTTTATATGCTCAGTAAAGAATACATGTCTATGCTTACAAGTTATATCTATAACTCTGAGCGTAGAGCAATTGCTGAATATAATACAAAGTATTCTGGACAATATCTTTCTAGCAAATAAAATAACCACGGGTAGGGATAATCCCTACCCGTGACAAATTATTACAATAAAATACAGTTACCATCCTACTGCCTTCCTGTAATAAACACTATCTTCATTAAACTCCATAGGATCGATTAATTTCTTTGAGAAATCCATGGGATCAACAAGAACTCTATTAGCATATCTCGGATTAGCAAATGCTGCTTCAAGATCGCCAATGGAATTACTTCCAGAGTTCACTGTTGTACTAAAGATAGAAGTATTGATATTACTTGTCTGAACAGTGTCAAGATCGGGAATGGTATTCTGATAGCTAGGAGTAGCTCCAATTCCATTGGGAGAAGTTCTAAGAGTCAACTTATACAACGGAGTGGAACCAAAGTCCTCAAGAAGCTTAATTGTATTATTCCTAGAGAAAGGAAGATACATGACATTATTATTTCCTGCACTATATCTTATCTTTACTCTAAGAATACCTAAATATTTATCTCCTGAAGATGTATATTCAGGAGCAATCATAAATCCACCATCGATATTATTCAATACTAACATGGATTCACTGATATTACTTCTTCCTAATGCTCTTACCAAATCTGTTTTACTAGACTGGCGGCCATCATCGATCTTTTTACTCGCATCTCTATTCAACTGAGATACACTGATAACAGGAATATCTTTGAACTGAGCGAATACCTTAAAGTCATCGGTGACGGCCCCGTACTCAAGTCTCGCATCTGAGAGATGCTGAGTACTACGAATACGACCAATATAATCCTGAAACATTGCAATTACCTCATAACCCTGATCTTCAAGATCATCAGTAAGGGTATAAAGATAACTACAGTCGACACTATTGGTCGGCTTATATTTGATAATGATATCAATCGGATTATCACTAGAGAGTGTAAGCTCACCCTCTTTACGAAGCATAGATATGACAGAGTCTACAACAAACTCTGTCATCTTCTCTCTGTCAGTAGCCATACCGAACAGACGTTCAATAGATTCTTCAACAGAGTTTTCCATAGTGAGCAATACAATACAAGGTCTTTTAGTAGGATCCTTACATTGATAATCACGATTGTATTTCTTTATCTGATAGATGATATTCAAAATAATCGTCGACTTCCCTTCTCCTGGTAAGCCAAAGAATATATAAGTTCTACCAGATTCAAATCCACCACCAAGCAATTCATTAAGACCTTGCATACCGGTGGATAATTTCTTTCTCGGATTTGCTGCACGATTATAAGTCTCAATTACACAGTCTTCAAATTGACCGTCTTTGAGACTAAAAGTCATCTCTGTATGATCTTCATTACGAGACCGTCTGAATTCATTTTGAGTATTGTTTATATGCTCTTTGAACTCTTCAACAATCTCGCCCTTAGAACCATACTCGTGAGTTTTAAACTTTGTGCAGATATCCATCATTTTATCTACAGCATTATATACTGTAGCATACTGAAGAGTTTCTGAAACCATGTTGTTCATGAAATCTACTTCAGAAGTTGGTATCTCTTTATAATGATCTAGATCAACGATGTCATCTGTAATAACTCCACCATTGATGTGTTGCATGATAAGATACGGGTCGGCTATATTTAAACCGAGCCTCGCTTCGATTCCTTTACGGATGAAATTATATTTCTCCATCTTTACAGGATCATTTATATATTTTGCCGGATCAATGATATCCAGCAATTTGGTTATATTCATTAATTGCGCTCTTCTCACACTTTTATTGCGAGAAAGAACCATGTTGCAGAGTATATCTAAAGAATGATTATCGAGAGCTACATCAATATAGCCAGATCTAGAACCAGCTCCAGCTTGATTCATGTAGCGAGATCGTCTATCATAATCCAAGACTTTCACCCCTATTATTTCTGTAATGATATGTTCTCCTTAGGGGTATAAGCTAAATTTTGCTGAACTCTGCTTCGGACTTTACCTTATCGTAGTAAGACCCATAGTGCATGTTTTCTGCCACACGTTCAGGTTTATTGATAAAGGTATATCGATCGAATTGCTTTGTTATCTCTTTATATTCGACAAGCTTTCCATCGATTTTATATTTAGAGGTATCTTTTCCTTTAGCTTTGAGATCATCGTGGATAAAGGATCTTGATTCTTTCAGAATAGTTGCTAAATAGGATTCTTTATCAATTGACTCGTTGTAGATATACAGATGAATATCTGTATAATCTTCATCATAAGCCGTAAATTGTAAATATGCCATTAGGTTGATTTCCTCTCAGAAAATTTTATTAATATCCTGTCCTGACAAGATAGCTTTTAATTGGTCAACAGTGATAATTTGTTTTCCTTCAGAATAGTTCACGAAGTTAACAAACTTCGTATATCCATCTAACGAGGCATCCATGAGAAACTTCATTCGATCAAATCTAGGATCATGAGCTTCTTCCTGAATGCTATCTACCTTTTTATTGGTTTCTGTATATCTTTTGATACTAACTCTTGGATCGTTCGCATAATATCTCTCAACCATAGACTGAGCATCAAGAATAAGCGAATTGCCAAATTCAGAATTGAAATCAATTCTGACATAGTCAACTCCATTAGCCTTAAGATTATCTAAATATTTGATAATCTCGTTCGGGTCTGCAGAATTAATTATATCGATATTGATTGTATCATATCTGAAGCTATTAATCGGAATGAATTTATATAAGTGACCTTTAGGAGAATGAAGAACAATAGCAAATCCCTTTTCTTCCTCTTCTCCAAATCTGTATCTAACAGGATTAGATACATAATAGATATAGCTATCAAAACAGGCTGCTTTATGTACATGACCCGAGATGATAGGACCTTTACAACCAGAGAAAGCATCAATACTAAATACCGGAGCTTTCTTAGAGTTTAAGGTATATTTGTTTGCACCATAAACAGATCCGACTACAGTACCATGCATAAACACAGTATCATAGACAGATGCAAGCTTATCGTAATAGTAATTTGGATCTTTTCCATATTCTTCAGGAATACAGAGAATCTTTAAACCCTTGGCATATTCAAATTGAAGATGCTCAACGATTCTAAAGTCTACGGTATTGGAATCAGATAATGCAGAAAACAAGGAAAGTTGATCTGCATCATGAGATTGAGTGCCTGCTAATAAGATCATAGTAGCATTGTATCTCGTACAGAGATTGACACAATCCATTACAAATTTCATAGCATACTCCACAGCAGGAGCACTTGCTAAGAATTTCTTATCAAATAAATCCCCATCGATTGCTAAGATATCGAATTTAATCTTAGAGATAGGGATAATAAACTGATTATATAAAATCTCATATTCTACTGCAGGATCTATAGAGCCGAAATGGATATCGGCTATATGAACCTCTACAACAGAACCATCTAAATTTTTATTATCGTAATGACGAAGAGCCATTATTAATCCTCCTTTAAAATAAAATAAGACTTAGGATACGAAGATCCTAAGTCTTATCTCACCGAGCAAACGGTTCGCATCCTGATTAATATACAGTTACTTCTGTAATAATAATTGGACATCGCTGAATTCGTCTAGCTTTCTCTCGATACACCAGAGTGTGAGTTCGATCATATATTGGTTTATGATCTTTATTGCACGCTCAATCAAAAGTACATCATACTCATCAGGTTCTTTCTCCCATTCCTGATTGATGAATGTATAATTGGTAGTGATATTACCAGAGTTCTTATTCTGGATATCAATACCAACCTTTTGATCTGCAGAGTAAAGCTTAATCGTGATGATGACGTTTTCAGAATTTATTCTGAAACCATTCTGCCCAGGATTGTAAACTCTAGAAGAATACAGAATACCGTTCTTGTTGTTGTCGAAAGAATAGATAATTTCTGCATACTGGATGAAGTCTGCAAAATACCAAAGTACACCTAAGCTAGGCGAACCGTTCTTGATAGTTTTGATAAACTTCTTAAGTTTTCTTCTATACTTGAAATATTCAGGCATATTACGAAAACTAAACAGAGTAGCATTCTTTACTTGTTCCATAAAGATATTCATACTACCTTTTTCTCCTTTATAAGATCCCTAAGTATTATATCAAGATAATACTTAAAGATTATTTTTAATATTTCGAATTCCATACTATCATTAGTGAGCTTTTCTAACTCACTATGATTATAGATTCCATCAGAATGGTGACTAACCATTTCAAACTTATTATTCCCTATATGAAGATCGATATGTATTTCTACACGTTCATCAGAACCGGAATAGATAAGTCTAAGTCCTTGCTTAGTTAAATAGATACGAATACCAGATTCGGCTTCGATATCATATTCAAATTTGATAGCACCGTAATTTACTATCCAAGCATAATTGTATAAGTCTTCTGCTGTGAAGAATTTCTTTTTCTTCAGTTCGGACATTATTGAAAAATAAGCTGCATTGACTTTCAGCTTATGTGTGAATCCAGATTCATTGCTGTCTACGAGTTTTACGAAATTCATAAAAGTATCAATCATTTTCATGACAAACTCCATATGCTTCATACAGAAGTTTTGCAAGAAATTCTACAATCAAAATAGAAATTTTGATAAGCAAATCTTCAGGTAATCCGCATCCAGGAACAAACTCCCGAAAATGTTTAACAAACCGACGTTTTCCATCGATTGTTACGAACTCGATTGCAGGGTAGTTATCAGAGCGATACATATATTTCAACTCATAATGCTTGCCATCTTTCAAATCAACAATCAGCGTAGCATTATTATAGTCTTCAGCTCTAAGGGAAATACTATTTCCATCAGCATCTACATACTCTTCGGTTTCGTACGGAGGATACCAGCCGATAGTATTTACATAGACAAGAGTAGATGCTTGCATAATTTCATAAGGAACACCGGTCTTGATTCTATCAAAACCAAACAACCCTTCGAAGTCTTTAAGAGTGCGATCTTTCTTTTCAAAAAATCCATCAATCATCATTCTCATAGAGGGCTGCTCGTAAAACATTTAAATTTCCTCCTTAAAATATATGAGTGAAGTCTTGCTCCACTTTCTTTACGTTGTAGTATGCAAACAGAATTGAGAAGAATGCTTGCATACAAGAATCCATAAACATCTTGTGTTCTGGCACAGAGAAGTTTAATAGATACTCATTAAAGCCAGGAGCTTTCTTGTCTAATTGTAAGACAATAGCTCCATTAGGATAAATACCTTTTAAACTAAGCAGATATAGATAAGCTGCGAGTTGTAAAAAGTATTTGAATGTCACATGGTTTGAAGTCTTAAAGTCTGTTAGATATAAATTGCCATTTACTTCTAACAGAGCATCTAAAGTACCACCAAACCAATCACAGGATAATCTTTCCTCTATCATTTTAGGAGTCACAGTAATACCTTTATCGGCTAATACTGATTCCCACAAAAGATATCCAAGGAATGGAATATTGTTTTCTGATTTGATCTTTGTTTCTAAGTAATTTTGAATACACAGATGGGCCTGTGTTCCAAAATTAGCTGCTCTTTCTAACTCTTTTTCATATTTTAAACCTCTCATTCCTAAACGATTTGACCATATCATCAAACGGTCAGAATGTAACATTGATGAGAGTATCTCGGTAACTCTTGGTACCGCTTTTCCCTCTTTATTATAATATCTATTTGTATCTTCGTTTATATCAAAATCAATATAACTCATTAACTCTGAGGTTATCAACAGTTACCATCCCCTTTTATTACACTGTTTTTGACATCATAAAAGACTAAGATGGGAGTTATTTGCTCCCATCTTAAATCAATTTAATTCCATAAAGCACGTACAACTCTGCTATTTTTGATTTATTTAATTCGAATAAAGTATTATTCTTCTTGCAGATAAAGAATCTCTTCCTATTATTGTTTTCAAATAACTCAATTATATCACCAGGATTGTGATATCCAATATCATTCAGATTTGTACAGCATCTAATAATTCTTGTAGGCTTTGGTAGTTCTTCTCGCTCAAACTGAAACATCTGTAATAGTATATATAGAACTATCAAAACAAGAATAGCAATTACAACAATATTCCACCAATACATTTTCATTCCACCTCTTCTTAAGTATTAATTAATATAGTGTGATATCCGTAGTGCTTAAAGGCATGTGGAACATTACATTAAAAAATCCGTTAAGGAGGTCTTTTTCAAAATGGCTAAAAACTTCGCTAGTACTTATCTTTACAGTAAGTACAATGAATATGAACAGCAGACTATTGACTTTATCCTGAAGGCCGATCGAATCGACCAGAGAGATAAAGAATTTGAGGATATTGTCTATGAAGTAAAGAAAAGAGCAGTGAGCCCTGCTCTTGTAAAAGTTCTTAATTCTGAGAATGTAATCCTCATGAGAAGTGCAAAGCCTCTTAGCAAGGCTTTCAAAGTATTTTGTGCCAAAGATATCAAGTTCAATAAAGAGATGAGAGTCTTTATTGATGTATCTGGAATTATCCGTAAGGATGAAAAGATTGGTAAATGGGTTTGTAATAGAAATGATATTGATATCTTCATTTCTTATATTCTCGATGCCATGGTATCTTTCATCTATTACACTCCTAAGGGTACTGATAGAATTATCGGTAACTCTAAGGTGCGTAATGTTGGTGCTAAAACATTTGCCGATCTGTTTAGCTATATCGTCGACTATCTGTGCAAGATCTCTACCATTGGAGGTTTGAAATCCAAGTGTAATTATCTTGCTGCAACTTATTATCTGGTGAATCTCCTTGGTGCTGATCCTGAGAGTGACGCAACTAAGGCTATTGCTAGAAAGGTTGCTGATATCTCTGAAAGAGAAGCAGAGATTATTGATATCCAGACCAAGCCCAATACCTATCTGAATATCAAGTTCTTTGTGGATAGTGTCTCTGATATCCTGCATCTTAGCAAACTCACTCTCGACACCGTTGTCGAGAAGTGGATGTATGTATATGGTACTGGCACAGTATTTGCTCTCGAGCTTCTTCCTGCATTTTCTAATATGCTTACAGATGCATATGTCGGAGCATATATCAACAATCAGAAGACTATCGAGAAAATCGCTGGTACTGGTATGGTAGAGTTTACCAAAACCATTCTGACGATTGGAGCTGAATCTGTATGAACAAAGCAGTTACTGATGTAATTACTTCGTACAAACCTAGAAATATTCGTGCATTAAGAGATCAGCAGTCAGCATTAACTCCCTGTATTGATCCAAATATTGTGGAAGGACAAGTGACTGAGTATATCTACAATACTCATAGAACACTTGTCGACCCTAATAAAGAAGCATGTTTCAGAATGCATTATATGTATCTGAAATCAATGGAGCCTAGAAAATATATCAACTATTCTGTCTCTAAGGAACCTATTGATTATCTTGTTGAAGAAGAGGTAATTGATCCTTTTCTGTTATTTGTCAATAAGAAGCTTGTTCCATGGAGTATGATCAGTGTTATTATGACACATGAAGATTACCATGTCTTATGCAGCACTCAAGATCCCACTTGGCTTCATATGTTTAAGCATGTTGAATCTATTGATGTTATTCATCTCCCTAGCAGCTGTATCTATACGGATATACCTGTTGGAGATAGACCCAATAAGATCTTTGGATTCAACAATGATGGAACCTATAACGATAGCCCCGATAGCCCTATCTCTATTTTGAGTGAGGCTAAATTCATGGAATTTGATACCTTTGTTACAGAGGGAGCAGTCAATGCTTTCCCTGTTTCTCAGGATACGACTATCAAGTATTTTCCTAATAATGTCATTTTGTTTAGAAATGGTTTGTTAGACACTACATCTAAAATTCATTTCGAATCGACGCTCTTAAGTATCGAAGATGGGTTGAATCCGGACGGCGATTATCTCAATTTCAACGTATTTAGAGATACACGTACTAGAGATAAGCTTGATAATATTAAGCATGCAAATCTGAATGTGATCAAACCTCTGGTTGAAAAGCAGAATGCTGGAGAAGAGATTCCTGAGTGGATGAAGGAACTCGAACAGCAGTTTGATTTTGAGATGAGCAGATTGAAAACTTATTCTACCAACGTGGAAGAGTTTATCGATTATATCATCAAATACAATGCTTCTCTCTTTGAAGATGCTTATCTTGCAAATAAAAATCTTACGGTTGAAGAGAAGAGTGGTAAATGGGTAATTGATAATACTCGTGAAGATGGAACTTTGATGATTCCCAGAGAGCATGGTTTATTCACCGATGAATTTATTCTGCTTCTTGTGAATGGAATGCTGTATAAGTTCTATTACATGACGAAATATACTCCCGATTATTGTATCATTCCCATCAAAGATATATTGGAAACCGATACAGTAGAATTGATGAGATTTACTGGAGTAAATAATAATACATTTGATCTTGTCGTTGGAGAGAATGATCCGTTTAGAGATTATGATGGGAATTATATCAATGAAGATATGGTTCTCTTCTCTAAAATTCCTCCTGAGACTTATTATGAGTTTCCGAAAGATGGCCTTCAACACTTCCCTATTAATTATACTTTGGAATCTGACGAATATGGTCGTAAGAGAATCAGATTTGAAGATCCTAAGTATTATGGGACAAAACTGAAGGTTGCATACAAGCATCAATATAGACACTACTGGTTTACGATTGATGCTAATTCTGCTGGTGGTCAATATGATAAGTTCAAGATTGATCTTGGAACTAAGTTCATGTACTGCCATGACTATTCAAAGTATCTGGTCTTCTACAATGGTCGTAGATTAAGTACCGATCAGTACCGTCTCTGTTTACCTGTAAGACCCGGTACCCCTTATTCTAGATTTGAGATTTATCTTACCCATCTTGTGCAGGTGGGTGATAGAGTAGATGTCATCTATACCCCGTCGCTTCTTAAGGACGTTGTTCTTGTTCCTGAGATTGGGCCTGATGGTAAAATTACTGTCGATAAATCTAATATCACCTATAGTCTTACCAAGAATCTCTATATGGTATGGGCAAACGGTAAGAAGATCCCTGCCTCTAAGATTGCCAATATTGATTCTACTCATATTAAGATTATTGAGGATATTCAGACACTCAATTATGTTTGTATTACGAAATTCCTTCCCGATATCGATGAGCTTACTACGATCTTTCAGACTAGTACTGCTCTTTGGGATCATATTATATCTCAGCTTACAGATCAGGAAGTCGAGCAGCTTCTTAGCTTTGCTGGTACTACCATTACTGATACTGAGACCGATATTTATGCTGACAGTGTTAATGTTAGATCCATTATGTATGAGCTCATTAGAGACAAGTACATCAATGGTGCTAAGGTTGATGTCTCCAAACCCTTCGTTTATGATTATACCGATGTCGATGTTACCGCTGTTGATGGTGAAGACAAGGGTGGTAATAAACTACTTGGAGCCGGAGATAGCAATAGAACTGACAATATTAACGACATTCCTCGTGATTGGAAATGAGGTGAAATTAAATTATGGAATTCGGTATGACTGAACTTATGAAACGTGATCTGGATAAGTTCTTAACAGAACGAACCATCACGGATGTAGACCGTACAAAGTTTATTCCCTTTGTCTTACGAGACGGAGTTAATAAACTCACGATCTGCCTGATGTTTAACTGCAACTGCCATTCTTATGAGGATCCTACGATTATTCCTTGTGAGTATACAGGTGTAGTTATTCATTTACCAGCATTCTGGGTAGAAGTTCCTAAAGAACTCGCCTTTACTTATATTATTGACCAGATCAATCAAATTTACTGTGAGATCTTCAAACAGTGGCAGATTGATGGCAATATTGGAGGCAATACTGGAACCGGCTGTCCTCCTCCGAGTAATCCTGGGTGTAATTGCCCTTGTGATCCTAATGGAGGCTGGCATCCTATCTAAAGAAATAGAGAGAGGGATAATTCCCTCTCTCTACATTCTATTAAGAGGTGATATAATGAGTACTATTTATATCGAATCAAGTGGAATGTATATAGAAGAACGTGCATTCGATTTATTTAATAAAGATAATGAAAATAGATCATTCAGAAAACCAGGATGGGTAGTTAAAAATTTTTCACAAGATGCACCTGCTCTAATGAAAAGGCCGGCTTGTGATCTTGATGCTGGAGAATATGATAAACTTCATCCATGACTTCTCTATTTGGCTAAAAATGCCAAAGATATGGATAGAATTAATTATTTAAGAGCAGATGCTAATACTGCCAAACAGCAACTTCGAAAATTATCTAAAAATGTAGAAGATGTACAAAAAGGCACTCCTAGTAGATATGTATCTGTAAAAGCCATTCAAAAGAAAATCGATAAGGGTTTGACAACAAAGAAAATTAATGACCATATTAAATGGCTGGATACTGGTTTATCGTAAAGCTCTTAATGATAGAGCAAAAGAAATTAGAGAAAAACAGAAAGCAAAAATGAGTCTGATATTTTTACCGGATTAGAATATGAATTTATTTAAAAAAGAGAGAGGGATAATTCCCTCTCTCTTATCTTCTTAATAGATATAATCGCACTCGTAAGCTTCGATCAGCATGATAGCAGACTCTGTCTTGGGATGACGACGAAGATGACGCCTCGCCCCATCGAAGGCTGCTCCCCATTTAGCTGATTTTCTACTTTCGTCATCAGATCCTACAGCATTGTTTGCCATTTCTCTAGCTTTTTGATCTTGCTCTTCGGCCGTTTTTATTGCCTTTTCGTATTTCTCTTCAGATTTGGATCTTTTGTTAGGTATTACGTCGTAATAACGTTGTCTAAGATTACTAATAGATTTTCCTTTATCATGTGCCGGGTTTCTCTTTACGTGCTCTGATGATCTTTCCATTCTGCTGCCAATTCTACTATAGTCTCTATATTTTTCATCTTTTTCCCTATCTTTTTCTTTCTTTTCACGTTTATCGGATAGATATTTTTCGGCTCGTTCTCCTTCATCGAGCATCTCGTATTCCTCGAACAACATATCGCTAAACATAGACATGGAAATATGTCCTCCTTTTATTAAAAGTCTTTAATACCTTGTCAAAAAAAAAACAACAAACTGTTCAATTAGTGCATAATATTAATCATAATTGACAGTATGACGAATTTTATAATATTTAATTAATCCTAGAACCATTATTTAATTGAAAGGTGGTGTATAATTTGAGCGACGAGAAGAATAAAATTCTATTTTCGATTCCAGATTTTTACTACTCGTATAATCTCAATATTATGCTACTTGACCTGATGCAGCAAGAACCTGAAAAATTCTACGATGACGTTGTGATTGATTCTGTTTATGGATCTTTCCCAGGATGTATCTGGAATTCTGGACGAGCTGCATGTGGTTGGGCTAGTATTGAGAATATCCTTGCTACAGTTCTGGAATTCAACAAAAGAAATATTTCGGTTCGCTACACTTTCACAAACTCAGAAATCAAGGGACGGCATTTGCTCGACTACTATTGTAATACCATTCTCCAGAACACTGGTTGTCTGGTAGAGGGTATTCGCAATGGTGTCAATGTTAACCAAGCAATCCTCGCAGACCATGTATCTAAGAATTATCCTGAATTCTATTTACTTTGGTCCACTACAAAGGGCATTAATTCTGTCGAAGAAACAAACAAACTCTCAGAGGATAGAATTACTGTACTTTACTATGGTATGAATAATACCACCGCTCTAAAAGAGCTTATACATCCCGAGAATATTGAAATTCTCGTTTCAGAAGCATGCATTGAGAGATGTCCAAAACGTCTTGAGCATTATTCTGCTATCGGAAAGCTTCAACTTCTTGAACCTTCCGAACCGTTCAGATGTCCTTATGGGTGTGAACAATACTTTTACTATGACACTCCTGTTACTCGAGATCATTATGTAAGTATTGATGATATCCGAGAGATCTATCTTCCCCTTGGCATTAACAAATTCAAGATCAGTGGTCGACAGGATCATCCTGTGAATCTGATCGAGAACTACGTTAACTACTTAGCAAAACCCGAGTTCCGAGACAATGTCCGGAACAAGTTGTTGATTAACTGGTCCAACAATCGATGAAACAAATTTATATATTTTAAGGAGTGCGTATTATGGCTTGGAACAATGGTTGGAATAACAACAATAACTATAGAGGCGGAAACCGTAACTGGGATCGTGACTATGACCGTCGTGGCGGATATGATCGTCCTCCTTACGATGACCGTCGTGGTAGAAACTATGGCTATGATGAGCCTGTAAATAACTTCAAGTTTTCTGTCGGACAAAAGTGCTTCCTGAAGGATTTCCCTGATACTGTCGTATCTGTTATCCGTACTGGCAGAGAGCAGTATGAGTGCCGACTGCCTGATCTGAACACTCAGTGGTTCTACGAACACGAGCTTGAGGCTGTTGAAACCAAGTAATTAAGAGAGAGGGAATTATCCCTCTCTCTTATCTTTTAGGTATTGAAATTATTCTTCAAGGAATTAATAGGAGCAAAATCCTTTAGAATTCTTTTACCATTCTCATCATAGTTCTTATCGTTCTTTACAGTACGAAGATCTTTGAAAGGAACCTTCTCTTTTTCAAGTTGAGCATACATGGGCTCCATTCTAGCAAGATTGGTATTATTATTCTTATTCTTGAAGAATACTACGATATTATTCGTATAATCATGGACATCTACCGGTACATCTTCAGGGGTATCCTCATAGAGTTCATGAATAGGTTCAGAACCATCCACATCATCTTCAGGACGAATCTCATATTGTTTTTCTGCCAGGATGTCCAAGAATTGATAGATGGTAATCTTAGGAATCACACCCTGTTGTTCAATATTACGCCCATTAGCAGATTCGATATAGAGCTGTTTAAAGACATCGGGTTCGACCTTGTCTTTAATAGGAACGTAATAATTCCAATAGAAGAATCTCATTCTATTGATTTCTGCATCACATTGAAGAGGCCACTGATAAGTGTTTTGAATATGGAACCAATAGCAATTAAACATCGTCATTAGAATTTCTCTAAGGACGTAATTGGAGTTCACATATCTCTTCTTCAAATGATCAATTTGCCACATCATGTTGGCAAGCCAACCTGTTTCCGTTATATTTATTATTAGACGCAACTCTAATAACTCTGGTCATTTCCAGATCACTTTCTTTCGAAACGTGCGTAGACTATATCTGCATCCTGTATTATATACAGGAGTCTGATTTTTCTTCCACCATTAGCTTGTGGTTTTACTCCCCGGCCAGGGGATAGTCGTTGAACGTCCTCCGTATTATTATAACTTAGGAGTTTCGCTGCTGAACTTCCATTTTTCGGCTGATTTGGTTTTAGGACTTATTGATGAATAAGCTTTTATTTCACCATGACCAATCCTCGAATTTCTTTCTACTTTCGTAACCATCACACTTATTCTTTCGAATTACGTTGTGGTATTCGAGGCTTTAGGATTTGCCAGCAATTAACCAGAGGGAACACACTAGTTACCTAGTATGCTGAGAATGCTGTTAAGCTACTCCTGACCCACCACCATACATTCCGTTATTGAAACGGGTAATGCTGGTAGACTTATGGCGCCACATATAAAGACCACTATAGTCTCCAAGAAACCAGATTCGATTTGTTAAACCACCACAGAGTCGGTTAAATCCCGTATCCTCGTTAGAATGAGAGATATTCATTCTAATCTGATATTTGTCTAAGAATGCTTTGGAGTACATATGCGCAAAGACCCAAACAAGTTCAGAACCATGTACATGAAGCCAACCATTTTCATTCTGCTCAAGGAATTGTGCGATAACCATATCCTGGTCTTTTTCAACCATACATCGGTACATCTGACTCAGTGCATCTGGACGGCAGAAGCAGTCATCTGCATCGATTGCAGTTACTGCTGAACCGACAGCATGATCGAAACCTACTTGACGAGCACCGCCAGGTCCAAGACCTTTCTCTAGACGGATTACTTTGATCTTCATGAACTTAGAGAAGATTTCAGCAATCTCATCATAAGTTCCTTCCGTAGAGCAATCGTCTACAATCAGAGTTTCGACCTCATGAATATTCTCTTGCATTGCAATACTCATGAGAGTCTGAGGTAGTGTATCAAATGCATTGAATGCAGGGATGATAACACTGATTCGAGTAATAGCCCAATCCTGCATGTGATTTGCTACAGGATTTGGAATATACTCATATGGAGGCAAATTGCCAAGCTTGTAGTTCTTCAGTTCATTTTGATTAATTTCAAGATGTTCCATTTATATCCCCCTTTATTAATTTAAGAGCTTCATTAAACTCATTGGCAATAATTATATCCCCTATAGCAATTCTAAGAGATTTACCACCTCTGAGACCAATGATATAAGCTCCTGTTCTAGATGATTTGGAAATCATGCTCTCTAATTCAGCAGGAAGTTTATCCTCGCCGAATACGAATTTCTTGCTTTCACTCGTATCTTTTACCATTCATAATCACTCAGCTTCCATATAAGATTCTTCAAAAATCTCTTTAGCACAGGGATAGAACTCGCCATGAATACCTTTGATGATATAGCAACCATCATCAATACGAACAGTGCCTTCAATGGTATCACAAGTTCCTGTAACGGTACGTGTATTGCTATCTGCGTTGATAGTTAATTTAGGATTCTTGGATTGTAATTCGATACGAATAAAATCAGGAAGACCTTTTTCATAGTTTTCATAAGTACTTTGCCACGCATCGATAGGGATCGGTTTTTTAATATATTTCATAGATTTTATCCTCCATAAAAGTCATTATATATTGGTTGTAGGCTTAGCAAAATACAAACTTGGTACAAATAAGAATCATAGCCAGTAGGGTATAAATCCCTACTGGCTATAATCATTTAGACTCCGACTCTGATTTAATGAAAAGTTAAAACTTTAGTACCATATTAGTAAATCTATAGATACATATTTAAGGAGGAATAATTAATATGATGAAAACGCAAATAGTAATTTGTTGTGACAAATGTGAAGATGTTTTGTTGGATCATATGGAGTGCTATGGATATTTCAAAACCAATCTTAATTCTGTAGACGAATACTACTTCTGTAAAAAATGCATGGATTCTTTTATTAATGATGCATATCGTATAATATCGGAATTTATTAACCATAACAAATCCAATCATGAGGGAGTATATTTTGATTTTGAAGAAAGAAAGAAAATCAAACTATTAGATCTATATGTGGCTTCTAATATAGACAATGATAGTAAATCTTACATCATTCAAACTAAGAATAGTATAAAAACTGGATATGCAAAATATAGTGTCGTTATCGATCAACGCGTCGTAGATGGATGCGTATTCGGTTTTTCTAAAGGATCTAATAAATTTTATGATGTAGTTTCTGAAAAGATAAAGGAATTTGTGACAGAAGCTGTTAAGCATGTATTTTATTATGATACTTTGGAGTCTTTAAGAGAACGTGCAAAAAGACTTAAAGATTATAGTTTAAATATGTGTAGTTCTTCTACAGATACTGAGAGTAGTAAATCTACAGCTATTGAGTATATCTAAATAATATTAAAATTGAATATCTTAGAACGTATAATTAAATCGCTGATCCCCAATAAGGATAAGCAAATTATATTGAAAAGGAGATACAAATTATGTCTAAGGTTCTTGATATCCTGATGAAGTATACCTCTGGCGAGGTTGATCTGGAGAAGACCAACGAGGCTCTGAAGGCTGCTGGCGCTGGCTTCCATCTGGATCCTAAGAAGAATGCTCTGACCGAGGAAGAGATCCGTGCTACCACTATCGGTACTTATCCCGATATGGCCAATGGCTGGGGTCTGCTGGATACCGGCACTGGCTCTATGGATAAGGTTGAGGTCCGTAAGGGCATCCTGAAGGACACCGATCTGGGCTCCATGAAGGGCATTGTCGTCATCTCTGGTCGTAGCTAGTATGTCGATGGTGCTAAGCTGGTTGACAAGGAGCCCGATTATCCCACCGTTGATCGTCCCAAGTATCCTGATCATGCCGATATGCGTCGTCGTACCGATCTGGCTGGCCAGGAAGTTGAGCAGCGCACTGTTGCTGGTGTCTTTGTCGTTACCTACGATGAGGACGGCTATGCTGTTAAGGCTACTCGCAAGAAGTAAGAAACTTTTAAGAGAGAGGAAGTTATCCCTCTCTCTTATTTTTATACCATACCAGTAGAACCAAAACCGCCTCTACTACTAGTTTTGGCAAAGCCATCAACTTGATTGAATTTAAGTTTAGGCTGATTTTCTACGATTCTGAATTGAGCAACTCTCATATTCTTTTTAATCATAGTATCCCTCGTTGCATATACAGGCATCAACCATTCGTCATCGTCACCACAATAGGAGTTATCGATGATTCCAATACCATTGGCCTGAATAATACCAAAGTTCTTAAAGGTACTAGATCTAGGAACGATATGAGCTTCGAAACCCTTAGGAAGTTGCATAGCAATTCCGAGATGGATTAAACAGAATTCGCCTTTCTGAATGACAGTATCTTTTGCTGCTCTCAGATCGATCCAATCAGACTTTCCATTAATATATTCTAACTTTTCGATATCTTCCGTAAAGTATTTAACCGGAATGACAAATCGAGTTCCATCTTCATGAGCCAGTTCAATCATTCTATTAACCTCCTAATAAAAGTTATTATACTGTATCTATTGAAGTACATTTATATAATCGAAATAATTACAAGGAGAGTGAATAATTTATATGACACTTCGTGATTTACTTGCAGTATTTATTTTAGAAGAATCAAACTTCAATATCCTTCATTGGAATTGTGATGGAAAGAAGTTTGACCGTATGCATACTCTTGCTGAAGAGTGGTATAATAGATGTAGCGATAACAAGGATGCTATTGCTGAAATGGCCATTCGTTGTGGACTGCATCCCATTCACTATGGTGAAGCTATTGGTGTACTTAAGGAAGCTTATAAGGAAACTAATATTGATTTCAAGCTTCTTACTTCTGATGATACATTTGATTGGGATGAATTTATGCAGGAATCTCAATCTATCATTGGTAGTATTATTAAATCCATTATCCTTGTTCTGGAATCTGATGAGATTCAGAACAATAAGGCTAATATTGGTATCAAGGCTACTCTGGAAGGAATTCTGGAAGAGTGGGATCTTGATTATCGCTACAAGAATACTCATAGGAAATAAAAAAGAAAAGAGGGCGCAATTAAGCGCCCTCTTCTTCTGTTATAAACTTCATGAATTCTGGCTCTTCATCTTTATAGATGAATACACCAATATCGGTTGGTTTACTTCCAGCAATATGTACACTACCGAATGCTACACAAATGAGCATATCGTTGAAACTGATCAGATCATTAATGTCATCGGCTAATGGATACAAAACTAATACCCCAGATTTTAAATCTTTTAGTTGATCACGTGGAAGTTTAAATCTCCACATCTTTTCATTACCTAATTGAGAAATTGGAGCAATGGATTGTGATTTGAGCGGAAACGTAGACTTCAATTTCATATTCATTCTCCTTTATACGACTAAATACAAATATTCTTGCGATTCTGATATATATCTATATTGTAAGGATTTTGTATGAATTACAGGATCGTGCTCAAATAATATATCCAATTCTGTTTTCATAGCTTTAAGCTCTTTCTTTGTTAAAAAGCTTTCAACCAATTTCTTTGCTTCATAATCTGCTCCACTTTCTGATCCATCATCATAGTTTATTAGACTTATGTAATGACCGATTTCATGAGCAAGTGTGGTATAAACAAATCTATTATTTCTACTTTGTTTTATATGTATTATGAAATCTTTATAAGCTATTAATCTTCCGGTCGTTATACTGGTTTCTCCCTTGTACTTAATCAGTCCAACTGATGTACCGTTCTCACGTTGTTTAAATATTTCACTTTCAAACAATACGGGTATATTTCTCGTTTCGCAATAGAGCAATAAGTAAATGATACACTTATCGATTGCAGATGGTACAATATAATTATGATATTTATTTATTATAATATCGTATATAATTATAGCTGCAAGTATTAGTAGTGTAATAATACATGTAATTATTAATGATAATAAAATTATAATCATGCCTTCTTTCATTGTTATTCTCCTTTGAAAAATTATTATTTGGTTTATCTCCTACTATAAGTATATTATATAATCGAAATTTTAAAGAAGAACAAATAGATAAAGATTTTTGATCAAAGTACTCTTTTGATCGATTTGTAAAAATCATCGATTTCCTAAACGTACTCATTTCAAGGAATCACTATGCAAGTCGATCACCCCCCCCCCGATTATAAGTGCTGTTTTTCACTTTTATATATCAGGGGAGGGAGGGTGGTCGGTTTGATAACGATTATTCCTCCTTCCCTCTGATTGGGAAGGAGGATTATTGTTTTTATGGCTGAAGCTATATTATCTAGGT
>OGPZ01000950.1_pt1 | contig 22716 bp, 15 predicted proteins | sample 1553111 | NCBI WGS metagenome assembly OGPZ01 (sample SAMEA2579968, study PRJEB22360) | human gut metagenome
GGAAGAATTCAGGCTCAACAACAGCAACAACGGCAACATACAGCTTCACGACAGAGGGAAAGCATAACGGAATGCTTGTTCGCTGCATAGTAAAGGATGCAAGTGGAAATAGCATAATAAGCTCTGAAGTAAAGGCGAATATAATATCTGTTGAGGATTGGGAGCTTCCAATTATGTAATTTAATATTAAAATCAAAATAGAACTTTATACGAGTAATCAAACTTTTTGTGGGGTTGCCAAAGTTTATGAGGGTCAGTCGTGAGGGGCTGGCCCTTTTAGAATGCCAGTTTTTGAGGGGTTGAGGGTTTGGTTTGAGGGAGTGTGAGGGGAATTTGTAAACGTCAAACCACCCGCCTTGGATAACTAGCATTTTTGTGAGACACTCTAAAAAACACGAAAAAACTAATAGTTTTTTAGAGGAGGTAAACTATCATGGATTCACTCACCCATAATGTAAGGCGTGCTAACTGGTTAAATATTAGTAAACGTCAAACCATGCGCCAGTCATTAAAATCAACGCCGCCCATTATTGGCGACGTGGCTTCCTGCATTCGTCCGGAAGACTATCTGACCATGGCATGAGATAGTCCAGCTTTTCTGGATCTATATTTTCTTTTTCCTCACAGAGTTTTGGCAGTTCTGTGAGGATATATTTAAAATAATAATACGGCCGCAGATTATTCAGCTTGGCTGTTTCTGAAATACTGTATACCATCGCACTGGCAGATGCTCCTTTGGCTGTATTGTGGAACATCCAGTTTTTCTTGCCGAGGCAAAAGGTGCGTATGGCTCTCTCCGAGGCAGAATTATCGATAGGGACATCTCCATCTTCAAGAAATACCTTAAGATATTTTTCCTGATTGATTATGAAATTCAGCCCCTGGCCTGTTTTGGATTTTGGAGGTACCGCACAGTCGTTAACCTGTTGTTTTACCCACGCAAAAAATTCCTCAACCAGCGGCCGAATCAATTCCTGCCGTTTTTGAAGCCGTTCCTCTGATGAGAGCCCTTTTAACTCAGTGTCAGCATTATAAAACCCGGCTATCTTCTGCAATGCCTGATAGGCAACAGACTGCCTTACAGAAGACGGATCCTTTTTATCGGCAGCCTTAACGGCATCCGCAAAATCACGCCTTGCATGCGCCCAGCAGTTTGCGTTTGTCACATCTGGAAGCTTTTTATCAACTAGATGATATTGCTGCAGGCTGTCCGTTACAAGGATTCCTTTGTAATCCTTGTAAAAATCCAGAGGCTTTTGATGATCACGTCCTTTTTGGTACTCATATATCACAATCGGGCGTCGGGTATAAAACTCTCCGGAACGGTGCACCCACATATAGCACTTGCTGTTTGGGTGGTCGCTGTCTGCTATTACTTGAGTCGGTGTTTCATCTGACTGTGTGACATGCAGTGACAGCAGCTCCTGCTTCATCCGTTCAACAAACGGAGTGAAGTACATCTGGGAGCATCTGACAATCCAGTTGGACATTGTCTGGCGTGATATATTTACGCCATTACGTTGAAACTCCTGCTCAATCCGGTGTAATGCTGATGAATTCACATATTTTACATTAAGTATTGATGCCAGTAATGATGGCGTCACTATACTGTTGCGAAGCAAGTCCTTGGGTCTGTTTCCACGAAGGAACTCATCCTGATGATCACCATCAGTTCCCACATACACCTCGACAGTATGAATTTCGACAGTCCATGCTTCGGGCTCATGACGAAGCCTCTTGTAGGTTTCATCCGGCATACGGCGCCAATTGCCTTTTCCATAAAAAGCATCCAGCTGTTCTTCAGAAACACTGTATGGCGGAAGTATTTCTTCCGGGAAATCTTTCAGGTCGATATTCCGCTGTCCTTTTTTCTTTGCACGCTTGGCAGTAATGACCTCTTCAGCAGAAGGCTCCCTGGAAGATTCATCATAGGCGGCGTCCGCTTCGTCAAAAAACGAAAGCTGGCCTTCGATTGATTTTAAGCTCTCTGTATGCCTGCCAAATCTATAATTATTGGCAATGCGGACCTGCTCAATGAGTTTTTCGATGTTATCATTTAAAGCATCGAACTGTCCCTGCATCATAAGAACAATGGTAATCAGTTCTTCGCGGCTGCAATTATTCAGTTCTTCCAATGTATGTTTCTGTGCCATTGCTTCACTCCCTTAAACTGTTTTCATTATAACAGAAGCAGCTTTAATTAGCGAATTCTTGTGTGTTAGCTCTCCGTCATTATGCCTATCGCTATAAGGCTATAGGATGCTGATAAACGCAGGGAAATATAGAGCTTTCAAATTTCAAGATATTTGTTTCAAGTAACTGCTAACCATTGTACCAGTTGTGAAAAAGGCATATAAACCAGGTTCAACTATAGATTTTTTGACGTCATAAATGTCTTTGAAAAATCTCTGTTTTGCACAAACTCAGAAGGGATTTTGTGGTGTTACATCCTTGATTTTAGGATCGAGCGGATTTAAACCGAGCATCAGGTAATCGAATTGCTCTTCGGTAAGATCCGCAGCGTCTTCCGTGGTTCTTGGCCAGGATAGTGAACCGGATTCAATCCGTTTATACAGCAAAAGAAATCCATCGCCCATCCAAAGCAGTCCTTTAATCCTGTCGGAACGTCTACCGCAGAACAGGAACAAGGTTCCTTTCTCAAAAGGATTCTGCTTATATTTGTCACCAATGATCATCGAGAGACCATCAATGCCTTTGCGCAGATCCACTGTACCACACGCAAGCACAACCCGATTGATTTTAGCAACGTTCTCCAGCATGGACTACCTCCTTTAAGAGCCTGCTTAGCACAGCATCTGAAACATCGTTTGATATTTCGAGAATGATATCACCATTCCTGACAACTGCAGTCGCGTTAGAAGCTGACGAAAATTCCCGTGTTTGAATAGTTTTCTCTGATGTAACAGGGGCAGCTATTTCAACAAAAGAAATTTCGGCAGGATTTTCGGTTGTTACAGGCAGCTGCATCTGGTCGTATGATTCTTTACGAAACTTGCGCAGCCAGTAATAATAAGATTTTTCCTTGATATCATTGTCTTTCAGCCATTGATGGACAGTTACGTTTGCAGGTCGTTCCTGACATTGATTTATGATATTTAACCAGTTAGCACGCCTTACATCGTGAGTACATTTATCCATGATAGTTTGCCTCCTCTAAAAAACTATTAGTTTTTCGTGTCTTATAGAGTGTCTCACAAAAATGCTAATTATCCAAGGCGCGTGGTTTGACGTTTACAAATATTATAAATCAATGTCAGGAACGACCTGCAAACGTAACCGTCCGACAATGGCTGAAACACCAACGCAGGTGATAGCAGACAGCGACCACCATAACAGCAAGTGTTATATGTGGGTGCACCGTTCCGGAGAGTTTTATACCAGGCGTCCAATCGTGATATATGAATACCAGAAAGGTCGCAATCATCAAAAACCTCTGGATTTTTACAAAGATTATAAAGGAATCCTTGTAACGGATAGTTTGCAGCAATACCATTTGGTCGACAAAAAGCTTGCAGACGTAACAAACGCAAACTGTTGGGCGCATGCAAGGCGTGATTTTGCGGATGCGGTTAAGGCTGCAGATAAAAAAGATCCATCGTCTGTAAGACAATCGGCTGCATACCAGGCTTTGCAGAAGATCGCCGAGTTTTATAATGCTGATACCGGGTTAAAAGGGCTCTCATCAAAGGAACGTCTTCAAAAACGGCAGGAACTGATCAAGCCGATGGTTGAAGAATTTTTTGCGTGGGTAAAACAGCAGGTAAGCGATTGTACAGTACCTCCAAAATCAAAAACAGGACAGGGACTTAATTTCGTAATCAATCAGGAAAAATACCTAAGGGTATTTCTCGAAGATGGTGATATTCCACAATACTGCAAAAGGAGCCTCTGCCAGCGCAATGGTATATAGAATTTCTGAAACCGCAAAGCTGAATAATCTGCGACCGTATTATTACTTTAAATATATCCTTACAGAGTTGCCTAAACTCTGTGATGAAAGAGGAAATATAGATCCTACAAAATTGGATTATCTCATGCCATGGTCAGAAAGCCTTCCGGATGAATGCCGGAAACCACGCCGCTCATAATAGGCGGCGTTGATTTTAACAACCTGCGTATGATTTAACGTTTACGTTTGAGTAGTTAATTAGTGGTTGAATAAGTAAAGTCAGGGTGGACATGAGTTCACTCTGTTTTTTATATAAAATTTATATTTTACTTTCATATTATTGTAAATAGTGGTAATCTGTTATTAGTACTAAAGGCGTATGATAATGTATTTTTAAAGGAGCGTTGATATGACAAAACATGTATTAAAGAGAATGATAGGAGTTGTCCTTTGCTTATGTCTATTGCTTCAATTACTGCCCCAGGCTCAAAATGTACTTGCAGCATCTAGTAAGGTTGAGACGGCGCTGGACTGGGCACAGAAAATTGCAGATGATAATAGTCATGGGTATTCACAACAACATAGAAATGGACCAGATTATGATTGTTCTTCATATGTGAGTACTGCACTTGTAAAAGCCGGATTAAATGATAATGGTAGTCTTACAACTTATACTATGAAGAAGTATTTGTGCTCAAAAGGATTTACATGGATTCCTTGGAGCTCAATTGGAGGTCAGAGTGGTTTAAAAAGAGGTGATATTCTATTAGATGAAGATACACATACGGAATTCTATATTGGAAATGGAAAGATGATTGGAGCCCATAGGGATTATGGATATCCAGCAACGGGAGATCAAACTGGAAAAGAAATATCTGTTCAAAATTTTTATAATAATCAATATGGTATTTCATGGAACGGAGTATTACGATATGAGGAAACAAATCCCCCAACCTATTCAAATTTCTGGGTAGACCATTACCTATTTGATTTGTCTGAGACGGTATCATTCACGGCTGTGGCATCGGGAGCAGACAATTATGCAATAGGAATTGACAAGAACGGTGTTGGTCGTGTTGTGACAGAAGGCTGCGGAAGTACGTATACTATTTCAGCTGACAGGCTTGGAGCAGGAGAGTATTCAGCTTATATGACGGTTGCAAATAGTGCGGGATATGTTGATACATACAGGGTATATTTTGTTGTAGCTGAAAAATGTAATTTTGGAGATAAATTTTCAGCAAGGATTAAGAACATAGGAACCGGATGCTATATTACAAACAAAGATAGCAAAATCGTTGGAACCACTGAGAGTGGATATAATAATCAGATATGGTTTTTTAATAAGTATTCAGATGGTTCATATACCATAATGAGTCAGCTAGATGGACTCATGATGGATGTTTCGTATATTGATGATCCACCAGCAGGAGCTGATGTGCATGCATGGGAGTCAACAGGAAAGTGGAATCAAAGGTTTAATATATATTATCTGGATGATGCATTTTATATCCGACCGGCAAATACCAAAACTCTTGTCGTGGATATGGGAGCAGGAGAGCCATATAATGTGGCATGCTACAACCTTTCAAGGAATGCTGGACAGCAGAAATACAGGTTTGACATGGTTGGCATGGGCGATTATATTCCATACGGACTGGGAGATGAATTTTATGCACAGCTCAGATGTCAGGGAACAAATTTATATGTAACAAATCAAAGTGGTAATGTAGCAGGCACTGCGGCAACAGCTGATGATAGTCAAATATGGAAATTTATGAGACAGTCAAATGGAGCCTACGTTATTCAGAATACATTGGATGGTTCATATATAGATGTAGAAAATTCAAATGATGCCAATAAGACCAATTTCCTTTCGTATAATGAATATACGGGCAACAGGAATCAGCAGTTCTATTTCTATGAAATGGACAATGCTTTTTATATAAAACCTTTAATCAGTAATACTAGGGTAATGGATATGCAGTCAACTGCTCCATACAATGTGGCACTATGGGATAAGGGAAACGACTGGGGACCACAAAAGTTTGATGTGATAAAAGTCAGCCATAGTGATGACAACATGAGTAAACCGGTTGAGACGTCGTATTTTAAAGGACATAAATATGAGCTCTATAATGAATCAATGACCTGGGAGTCGGCTAAGCTCTTTTGCGAGAAAAAGGGAGGACATCTTGTTACTATTTCAGATGAGAAAGAGAATGAATTTGTTAATGGCATGAGATGCCGTAACCTTTCAACCGATTACCAGCAGAGTATATGGCTTGGAGGTTCTGATACAGCAAATGAGGGAACATGGTCTTGGATTACAGGAGAAGCGTTTACGTACAATAACTGGGAACCAAATGAGCCTAATGGTGGAACCACACAGAATTATCTTCAGATGTATTCATCAGGTAACTGGGATGATGTGCAGAATGAAGCTGGCAGATTTGTGGTATGTGAATATGATTCGGTACAACCAAAGCTGACACCTGTTGCCAGTTCGCTCAGTCTGAGTGATAATATTGGATTTAATATTTACATGCAGATATCCGATGATGTGCTGAGTGATGATGGTGCAATGATGATTATTACAAATTCGGATGGAAAGGTCATTAAGAAGCTGATTTCGTCATATGAGACAATAACATATCAGGACAAACCGGTAAAAAAAATAGTCAGTATGGTACCAGCAGCAAAGATGTCCGGGAAGCTTTCATTTAAAATTTTAAAATCAGATGGAACAGAAAGCAGTACTTATATATGTTCAGTTATGGATTACGCAAATGAAATGATTAAGAAAGCCGATACTGATGCTGAGTGTAAAAAGGCACTTCCTCTAGTAAAGGCAATGCTAAACTATGGAGCGTATTCTCAGATATATTTTGGTGAGGACAATACGAATCTTGCAAATGCCATATTAAAAGATGACAATACTGCAATGATAAAGAGTGAGGATATAATAAAATCTATTACATACAGTGAGCAGGGGCTTTTTAGCAATAAAGATTTAGAGTATATGGGCTCATCACTTATATGTGAATCAGATACCTCATTAAAGCTGTATTTTAACAATAAGAATAAGCTAACAGAGAAGCAGATAAAGAGTAGATATGATATCAGCACACTTGACAAAAACAAGCATGATTATGATATCGGTGTTGACGGAAGCATTTTCTGGATAAAGATAAAAGGCATAAAACCAGCAGAACTTGGTAATGTATATGGAGTAAACCTGGTATCTGATGAGGGTTCAGTTATTGTGGAGACAAGTCCATATGTGTATGTGAAAAAGGCATTGGAGTCTGGTGATAGCAGGCTGCAGAATCTGTGCAAAGCAATGTGGGCTTATGGACAGGCTGCAAAAGAGTATGAAAAGTAGTGTTCAAGAAAGGAGAATTTTATTTATGAAAGAAAAACAAAGAAAGATAATGGGATTGATTATATCGTTTGTTATGATAATTACGATAATGCCGCAGACTATTTGGGCGAGTGATGCTGGAACTCGTGAAGATGCTGTCAAATGGGCATATGCGCAAGAGGGGAAATTTCTTGATTATGATAAGGTATATGGAGCACAATGTGTAGATTTGGTTCATTACTATTATGCCTATTTTGGTAAAGCAAGTTATGCTACAGGAAATGGTTGTGATTTTGTCAACAATAAATTGCCGGATGGATGGACTAGAATAAAAAACACTGCGGATTTTGTACCGCAACCTGGAGATATTGCAGTTTGGGGTAAGGAATTGAGTCAATATGGACATGTTGCTATTATTTTATCAGCTGATGCTCACTCTTTTGTTTCTATGGATCAAAATTGGCCAAGAGGTAGTGCGTGTAAAAAGGTAACACATAATTATAATAAATTTTGGGGCGTTATCAGACCAAATTTTTCGGAACCACATTCAAATCCTGTCACAACTACACCATCCATCTGGAAAAACAGTGACAGCTATACGGTAGGAAATTCGGCAACATTAACCTGGAACAGTGTAGATAATGCAACAGGATATTGGTTTTCAGTCTGGTATAAGGGGGAACAAATTGTTACAACTCAGGTTTCAGGAAGCTCGGAGTATACATTAAATAATCTGGGAGAGGGAGAGTATACTGCATATATAACGGCTTATAATGATAGCAGTAGTAAGCAGAACTCTGTGACCTTTAGGGTAAATTATCTTGATATAGGTACAAATTTTATAGCTAATATAATTAAAGTTGATTCATGGAGTCATGTGGTTAATGATAATACAAATGCCTGCATAGGTAAGGAAGTGGGAAATGCAAACGAGTATTATGAATTCGTAAGACAGAGTGATGGCTCATATATAATTAAATCACTTGAGGATGGAAAATATCTCGATGTTTCTGATGGTGGAAATAAAAATGGTCAGAATGTGGGCTTTAGCGATTATACAGGAGAAAATAACCAAAGATGGTATATAAAGAATGGCTCTAGTGGAAAAATATTAATTCCTAAAAACGCAACAGGATCGTGCCTAGATATATCTAATAATGGCTCAGCAGTAGGAACAAATGCACAGCTATGGGAGCCAAACGGAACAACTGCTCAGGAATTTAGTATATATGCACAGTCTAAAATTCCAAACTTCATTAATTTTGGAGATGATTTTTATGCAAATATAATCAAAGCAAGTACATGGAGTACTCTTGTAAACAAAAATCCTAATTTGGAAGTTGGTGGAGAGGGTGAAGCAGAAGGAAGCGATATATGGCATTTCAGACGAATGAAAGATGGTACATATACCATACAGTCTCTATTTGATGGAAAATATCTTGATGTTGAGGAATTTAGCAATCAAAAAGGAGCTAACGTATATTGCTATGATTATACAGGTGATAGCAATCAGAGATGGTATTTGACATTGGGAAAAAATGGAAAGGTCTTAATTCCAAAGAATGCTACTGGATTATGTTTAGATGTTTCTAATGATGGTTCGGACGCTGGGACAAATGCACAGCTATGGGAGCCAAACGGAACAACTGCTCAGGAGTTTAATGTTTATAAAGAGGACACGATAAAGCTAGGCACGGCAAATGTTACTTTATCAAATAACAACTATATATATGATGGCAAAGAGAAGAAACCGGATGTAACAGTAAAATATGGATATGCTACGTTACAACAAGGCACAGATTATACGGTGGAGTATTCAAATAACGTAAAAGCAGGTACAGCTACCGTTACAATAAAAGGCACCGGAATATATTCAGGTACAGTTTCTAAAAACTTTGAAATAAAAGAAGCTTTATATACGGTGTATGGATATCAGGTTGTTATCAATGGAAATTTCGATTTGAAATATTATATTGATTTGTCAAAAGAAGCTGCAAATGATACCGATGCGTACATTGAGTTTAAAGTCGGTGATAAAGTACAAAAGGTAAAACAGAGAGAAACATCGAATGGACACTATGTTTATACATGTGAAGTTCCTGTAGCTCAGATTGGTGACAAAGTGACGGCAACACTACATTATAAGGATAAATCATATGCTCTTACACAGTATTCGGTCAAAGATTATCTAAATACAATAGTTCAAAACAAAGATAAAAAAGAAGAGTATGGAAAGGCTGCAGACATTGCATCAGCTATACTGAATTATGGGGCAAGGGCACAGTTATATTTTGGATATAAGACAGATTCATTAGTTTACAGTGCTTTACCGGATGCTGAGATAAAAAAAGTGGATTCTATTTTGGCACAGGATATTAAGAAAGCTATAACCAATAAGGAAAGCGGCAACCTTGAAAACAATGATTTCAAATACTATGGAGCTTCATTAGTATGCAAGTCAGATACAGGAATGAAACTGTATTTTGAAAATAAAAATAGTCTTTCTCTTAAAGAGATTGAGAAGAAATATGATATTTCGGTTAAAGATTGTAAGAAGCAGGTTAGTAAATCAATAAACGGAAATATGATTTGTATTACTATTAATGACTTAAATGCTACTGAACTGGATGATAATTTTGTGGTGAAGATAACGAATAAGCAAAACAGCAGTCAGAGTATGTCTGTTTCAACAAGCCCGTATATGTATATAAAGAAATCTATGGATTCAGAAAATGCAAAGCTTATAAATCTCAGCAAAGCGATGTATTGGTATAGTCAGAAGGCTATGGAGTATTCAATGACGGAAAATAGATAAGTTTTATAATTATTTTTTCGAATTAATAAATTTAAGGAATACATCTTTAGCAATTGTATGGGAAATTGAATAATAGCACGAGGAGATAGAGAACAGCAATGTTCTCTATCTTAATTTATATTGCATTGAACAAAGAAAAATAGTAATATAGAACTATAAGAAAAGAACTATATAAAAATGGATGTTATTCTAAGTTAATTTTGATAATTTTAGGGAGGATTAAAAATATGAAAAGAAAATTTAAAGTTTTATCTTTTATATTGGTAATGGCACTATTTATTATGTCTTATATGCCAGCTTCGGTGGTGCAAGCTTCTGAAATATGTAATAGTGAAGCTGCCAATAATGCTGCGAGTGTGAAGATAAAATCATTTTATAGCGATGGATATTTATCTGGTGCAATTTCCACAACGGGAGATTTGTATTGTTGGGGGAATAATATATGTGGTAATGTAGGAAATGGAACTACAGATAATCAGTTAACACCAGTTAAAGTATTGGATAATGTAAGAGAGTTTTATATTGGAGATTTTGTAACTGCGGCTATAACAATAAATGGTGATTTATATTGTTGGGGTGACAATGAATGTGGTGGAGTGGGGAATGGAACCACAGATGATCAGCTAACACCTGTTAAGGTTTTAGAGAATGTTAAAGAGTATTTTTCATTTAGAGATATAGATGATGATTATGAAACATTTGCAGCTTTAACTACAGATGGAGCTTTATATTGTTGGGGGTATAATGATTATGGTCAGGTAGGAAATGGTACTACTGATAATCAATTAGTTCCTTATAAAATATTGGAGAATGTAAATCGTATTTCGGTGGATGGTGCAACTATAGCAGCAATAAAAATGAATGGTGATTTATACTGTTGGGGCGACAATGAATTGGATGGAGTGGGGGATGGAACCACAGATGATCAGTTAACACCTGTCAAGATATTTGAGGATGTCAGTGATGTTTCTATAAGTAGTGAAAATATAGCTGCAATAAAAAATAACGGAGATTTATACTGTTGGGGATTTAATAGATTTGGTCAAGTTGGAAACGGAACGACTGCAGACCAGCTCACTCCGGTTAGAGTATTAAAGAATGTAAGCAAATTTTCTTATGATGGCTTTACTTCCACAGCATTGACTACAAATGGGGAGTTGTATTTATGGGGTGAAAATGAAAATGGTGGATTAGGAAATGGAACGACTGCAGACCAGTTAACTCCGGTAAAAGTATTAGACAATGTTAAAGACTTTTTATATTCATATGATGGCAGAGTGTCAGCACTAACAACAACTGGGGATTTATATTGTTGGGGTTATAATAGTCGTGGGCAAGTAGGAAATGGTTCTTATATTAATCAGCTGACTCCGGTAAAAGTATTAAATAATGTTAAAGAGTTTTTCAGCAATTCTGAAACAACAATAGCGTTAACTGTAACTGGAGATTTATATTGTTGGGGGACAAATAAACTTGGCACAGTAGGAAATGGTTCTTATATAAATCAGTTAACTCCAGTGAAAATATTAGAAAATGTTAAAGAGATTTCGGACACTTATTATACAACAATAGCAATAACTGTAACCGGAGATTTATATTGTTGGGGATGGAATGAATATGGAGCAGCTGGAAACGGCACAATTGACAATCAGTCCGCTCCGGTAAGAATATTAGAAAATGTTAAAGAGGTTTCGATCAATAATTATACAACATCAGCAATAACTGTAACCGGAGATTTATATTGTTGGGGTTATAATGAGTATGGTATTGTTGGCAATGGAACTAGAGAAGAACAGAAAACTCCATATAAGGTATCATTCCCAACAGAAGATAGCTATTCCGGCAATTTGAAAGGTCTTTCGCTAAGCCTGAGTGATGATATTGGACTGAACCTTGTTATGCAACTGTCAGATTCCTTACTGATTGATAAAGATAATACATATGTTGAATTTACACCTGAAGGAAGCAAAAAATCCACACGTGTATATCTTAAAGACGCAGACAAGGTTAATTACAATGGAAGCGACTGTTATTCATTTAAATGCATGGTTAACGCTGCAGAAATGACCAAAAAGGTAAACGCGGTGCTTCATTGTAATGATTGGACAGGACAGACATATTCATATTCGGTTTATGACTATGCAAGCAAAATACTAGCTGAGCCAGAAAGCAGCGAATACAAGTCATCAGCACCACTAATAAAAGCAATGCTGAACTATGGCGGATATGCTCAGACTTACTTTAATGAAAATACGGATGCTCTTGCCAATAAGGGATTATATAATAAGACCAATGATCCTGTATTAACAACTAATACAACAGTTTCAAAAGACTATAATTATGCTGTACTCAACAACAATATGGGCGTTTCATTCCTAGGAGGCAGTCTTGTTCTGAATTCCGGTACGGATTTGAAGCTGTATTATAGCATGGATGACAAAAATATGGCTCATAACATAAATGTGAGTGTAAATGGACAAAATGTTGCACCAGAGTATGATGGAAATATCATGTGTGTAAGAGTCCCGGATATTAGCATTTCATCGCTTGGTGATACATATAACGTTAAAATCAGCGTGAATGGAAAAGAGATAAATCAGAAGCATAGTGCAATGACATATATGTATAAGGCATTAAATTCACAAAACTCTAATACGAAGCTGAATAATGTAGTAAAGGCGTTATATCTTTATAATGAAGCAGCAAAGCAGTATTCGATGGAAATTGAATAATAGTACTAGGAGATTATTGTCTATATAACTGGCATTATATTACTAGTAATTAAGATATGTAATTACGTTTTTGAAAGAATAAGAGGTTACTTTATGAAAAAAAGAGTATTAAGTTTTATTTTGGTTGTTGTACTATATTTTAGTGGGATTGCCATTTTTCCACAACCTATTAAAGCTGATGATCAACTAGTTTCAGAAGAGAAAACAACAAACTGGAACTTCTCAAAGCACAAAATATTATTAAATGACAGTGGGTCTACAAGATTTTTTGCTGAATCATTTGCGGCAGATACACCTAAAGTTGTTTCTTTTTTTGATAATTCGGGATGCTATGATGTTGTGCAAAGAATTGACGGGGAATCAACTGAGTTAGACTACATCAATATTCAAAGATATGATGAGTTCTTTAATCTTTTGCAGACGATAAAGATAAATTATGAACTTCCTTTATTTGGAAATATAATATGTGATGGGGATTTTTATTATATTTTATGGGGGCAGGAGGATTCTGCTAAACAAAATGGTGTTGTGACAATTTTATCAAAATATTCATTAGAAGGAAATAAAATTGGTGACTGCAAGATTACAGGTTATCAAAGTAATCCATATGATTTTTATGGGCTATCAGGAGATTCTTATGGAACATATTTACCGTTTTATGTAGGAACAGCAGATATGACAATACAGAATGGGGTCTTGGCATGTATATATGCAAGGAAAATGTATTCTGGACATCAATCCAATTTCTGCTTTTATGTAGATATAACTACAATGGAACGAGTGAATAGTAATGCTGTTACCTATTGCAGTCATTCTTTTGATCAAGCTGTTATTGCAACATCGGATGGTGGATATTTATATGCTAATCATGGAGATGCTTATGGTCGATGCTTTAAGATTGATTATGTTGATGAAAACAGACAAACAGATTATAAGTGTGAACCTTTTCATTTCAGAGAAGGGGCAAATAGAGATCATGGATATAATGAAACATACGCTCAGCTTGGGGGAATTGTTGAGAATACGAATGGGTACATTTTATGTGGCAGTTCTGAAAAAACGCTTTCATATGATAATGCGCCAACAAATAAAGAGTATTGCGGACATAGTGAAGCGAGAAATCTTTTTGTACAAGTGCTTAAAAAGGATTTTTATTATTATGAAGGTGCAGATCAATATGTGTTAGATGGTGAATTAAGAGAGGCAGTTGGCACGAGACCTGAATCATCATATACAGATTTGTTTTTGCCGGATGGGGTTAGAGATTATGGCGTTATATGGTTAACCGATTATGAGGATACATATTATGTAAATAATCCCAAAGTAGTGCGTTTGGACGATGGAAATGTTGCTATATTATGGGAAAAACTATCATATGATACGCATGTCGGTTCAACTTATTTTGCAATATACGATGAAAATATGAATGTAATTCAACCAGCCACAGAGTTGTCAAATGTGTATTTGCCGGGAAATACGGAACTATCCTACAAAAATGGAAAAATATATTGGACAACAAATGATATGTATGGTCAGTATATTAATGAACTGGATTTGGATTATAAAATACCAGAATTTAACAAAGAAACTGCTGCAATAACTGAGTTTTCATTATCCCTTACAGAAAAAATTGGTCTAAATTGTTATATTGATTTGTCGCAAAATATTATAAATGATATAACTACTTTTCTTGTGGTAAAATGCGTAAGTAATGAACAGACAATACCATTAAGCTCCTTAGAAAATATATCTGCTGGCAAATATAAATTATCATATCCTGTCTCTGCAGCAAAAATGAATGATAATATTAGTGTACAGATTATATGTCGAGGCAAAAAATTAGCAGAGGAGAATGTGTCTGTAAAGAAATATACAGATTATATATTACAACATCAAAACGATAATATAGATTATAAAAAAGCTGTTCCTGTAGTAAAGGCCATGCTAAATTATGGAGGCTATGCACAACAATATTTTAAGTATAACATATCAAATCCGGTTAACAAAGGCTTGTATACGACAGTAAATGATCCTGTTTTAAATAATAAGATAAATAGTACAATGATAAACGACTATGATTATGCAAATCTTAGCCGCCACTTTTATACAATGTATGAAACAAATTTTTTAAAATATTATGGAGAATCATTAATTTGTGACGATGCAATTGCTTTTAACTTATATTTTAACATAAAAGATAAAACACTTAGTTTTGATAAGATTAAATCAAATATTCATGTGAGTATAAATAAATATAACAATGGAAGTTTTGATAATGCAGCTGAATATAATATTAGTGAAAAAGATGGAATGATTTGCACACGTATTGAAAACATACCAGTTCAGAATATGGATGATATATTTACTTGTTATATGTGGTATAGCGATGAGCAGAACACTATCTTCTTACCATGTAGTCCAATGGAATATATTTTTAAGGCAATGAATTCGGATAATACTAAACTTGCAAATTTGTCAAAGGCTATATATTGGTACTGGGATGCTGCTAAAACTTATACCATGTAAGGAATATGATTCTTGATGAGGAGAGGATTAGGATGTTTGATGAGATTGAGATGAATTGGAAGTAAGGACTTGACATCTAAGTAGATGGAGATGTGTGTATTATGGGAAAATCGAAAGCAAAGAAATGGATGTTATTGTATACTGAAATTTACAAATTAGGAGAAGGTGGAAATGCTGATGTCTATCTGGTTGAGGATAACAAACCAGAGAGTAGATATGCATTAAAAGAACTTCGTAGCAACAATAGGAGTGAGGAGAAAAAGTCTAGATTTATCAGTGAGATTCAGATTGCTATAGATAACTGTGACTTGATACAGGGGATTATTCCAATAATATCTTATTCTATGGATGATTATTGGTATACGATGCCGATTGCTAAACCTGTAATGAATTTTATAAATAAAAAATCTCTTAATGAAATTATTGATGGAGTTTGCAGTTATGTGAAACACTCTGTGCACTACATGACAAGGGGATACATCATAGGGACATAAAGCCAAGCAATATTTATTATTATGGTGGAAGATTTGCGCTTGGCGATTTTGGATTGGTGGACTTTCCGGATAATGATGATTTCACAAAGTCAGACAGCAAGTAAAGCAGATGTATTCTCACTTGCGAAAACATTGTGGATGTTTTTGAGTGATGATGAAAAGGGCTTTGATGGAGCGTATGATTATCTGGATCAGAGTCATAGTATGCGATATGTGTCCAGGTTCAGGAAGGAGCATTTGGTTATAGTGGAATAACAGGTACTTACGATGGACGTCATGGCATGGTATCTAATGCTGAATTCAGAGAATATATAGAGAATCTTATGGAAATGTATCTGAAGATAAATAAGATGGCAGCAAACGATGAAAAATATGCCTGTTTATCAAGGAAAGAATTGGATGACAGAATATTAAGAGCACCTTTCTTTGATGAAAATCCTTTTGAGATATCTGCATGTGACGAAGAGAGCGATACTGAGATAGTCAAAAGGGCGAAAATAGAGGAAATTCATATTGCTAAAAAACATGCATATATAAAAGAAAATTATGCAAAGTGGAATTTTTTAAAGGCTTTTTCAGTGTCTGACGATTATAAGACAGAACCTATAGATTTCTATTTCGAATTTAAAAAGTCATCTTTTTGCAGCTTGGCTGAATTGGTAAAAAATGAACATATATATATATATGCAATGATGGGTATATTAAAGAGCATTCAATTGATGATTTAAGTGAGTGCATTGTTGTACACAACCGTAAGCAGGCTTTGAAAATATTTGCAAATATCAATAGAATATTTGATGATTATTTGAGCAAGGCTGGGCTTGAAGGAATTGAGTATTATCGGCAGTATTTTGAAATTAGTGTAAGAAGAGATGGAATGCCAAAGCATTTGTTTACGAAGGATGAAATCGAAGCCTTAATGAGAAATGCTGATGACAGGAATAATAACGGACTTGTTATTGATGAGAATGGATACGCAAGGATTATTTCGGATGAAGAGAACACTTCTTTGTATCCGGTACATATTGAAACATGGGGTGCTGGGAACAATTATGTTGGGAAATATTCTAAGCTATATGCTTTAGAGGAGAGTTATAAATTCTGCTTGTATGGATGGTATTGGTATCTTGTTACTAGAGAAGTACAGTATGTTGATTTTCTCTGCCGGAGGATATAGATGTATCTAGCTTAATAGAGCAGATTAAGGAAGTTTTATAAAAAGACCCAAACGAATGAAGAATAATTATTTGATGCATATTCGAAAAGTGGTAAAATTAATAATAAATTAAACTAGATAATAGGGGGACAAATAAATGTTAGATAGAATACCACAAGTATTTTTGTCATATAGTTGGACAAGCAAAGAGTATCAACAGAATATTATTGAGTTGGCAACTCGTATGAGACATGATGGAGTTGATGTAAAACTTGATGTTTGGGATTTGAAGGAAGGTCAGGATAAGTATGCCTATATGGAACAATGCGTTACAAATCCTGAAATCGATAAAGTGTTGATTTTTTCAGATAGACAGTATACAGAAAAAGCTAATAAACGTAGTGGTGGGGTAGGAAACGAGACAACTATTATATCTGATGAAGTCTATGGACATGCAAATCAACAAAAATTTATTCCTATAGTTATGGAAAGAGATGAGCTTGGTAAGGAATATCTTCCGTCTTTTTTGAAATCTCGTCTATATTTAGATTTTTCGAGCGATAATTATGAGGAAGAATATGAGAAATTGATTCGCATAATTTATGATGCACCTTCTCAGCGTAAACCGGAAATTGGAACTCCACCTAGTTGGTTAACAGAAGAAAGTCCGGATGATTTGTATCAAATCAAAGAGAAAACAAAGAAGATAAGTTTGACAGATTTAAGTGGAATGAAGAAGGTGGAGGTTCGTGATTTTGTAGATACATATATTGAAGCTATTAAACAGTTTTATGTGAGCAATATTGATAATAAAACGTATCTTGAGAATTTTAAAAAGATGAAGGAATATAGAGATGTTTTTCTTGACCATTTAAATGTCTTTTCCAAATTAGATGGTTTTGGAAAAATTATGGCAGATGAATTTGAACGTATGTATAACATTCTTTTTAATGCTTATACATTTGATCCAAAAACAATGTCATGTAGAGAAAAAGACTTTGACTTGTTCAGACTTCATATATGGGAGTTGTTTTTATGTACAGTTACCTATATGTTACATTTTGAACTATATCAGGACATTCATGATTTGTTAGTACATACATATTTTATCCGGGAATCTGGACTGGGGAGTGAAAAAGTACCTGCAAGTTATGAGAAATTTTGTTTTCATTCAAAAATGCTTGAAGAAAATATCAAACCAACTTTGGGTGGTGATTTATCTAGAAAGTATACACTTATGGGACATTTTGTCTGCACGGAAAGAGAGTTTTTGCCGATTTATTCCGGGCGAGCTATGGCCAATGCCGATTTATTTTTATATCAAGTTTATAATGGTTTGAAATTAGATACCTTAACTCAGTGGTTGGGATGGTTTCCTGCCCTTTATGTATATGCAGATGAATGTGATTCAATATGGAAAAGACTGAAATCAAGACAGTACTGTGAGAGTATTATGCCGGTTTTCGGAGTTAAAACAGTTGATAAATTGAAGGAAGTAATTTCAAAATGTATTTATGATAGGAGCGTGTGTTACTCTAATTCATATCATGATGCAGCAAGTGCTATTCTCACGTGGATAGATTTAGATGAAGTGGCAATATTGCCATAGGTAGTTCAGAGGAAAATTATAATTGAAAACATATTATAAATTTGTTTTAAAAAGCAACTTTGAGGTTGTTAAAATGTGTGTGCACTTTCATTTTAAGTTTCTCTTGTTTGTATGACTTGTCGGACATGATTTTAGGCCGACATTTTACAGTTTCATCCTGTAAATTGTCAATCTAATCCCAATCTTCATCGGTAAATAGCTGGAGCAGGGAAAGATGTCTGTAAAGCTTCTAAAAACCAACGACACCTGGTACGGCATGATCTATCATGAGGATGTCGCAACAGTAAAGGACAGCTTCAAGAAAATCTTAGAAAAGGCGTATACAAGGCTGATTTATTTGCAGAATTGTGATATACTGGGAGCAAATGCTCCCTACGCTGCTCTAATAATCACACACATCTTCGTGGTGAGTAGCTGCAACGATTTTAACAATGGTTTCTTTACTTGAAGAGGCAGTTAATACGCTGTATCGAATACATAAAGACTTAGGACAGTTTACTGCAGAACTTAAGGATATAAAAGGTGCAGGATTGGAACGTGCAGCGAAATATCTAAAAGATGTGGTCGGTATAAGCGGATTCAAAGCTAATCAGAGTAGGGAGTATATTACTACGATTCGTGATTGCCGAAATATGGTTGTGCATAATGGGGGCGAATTAAGGATGATCTCAAGCCAAAATGCGATAAATTTAATATTGGATATAGAGAAGAAGACTCTCAGTTATACATTGAATATGCTGATGTGGTGAAATTCTATGAAGCAATATTAGATTTTATGGATCGTGCTTTTATACTTGAGCCAAGAACTTCTACATAACAGTAAAAGACATTTATGGGAGGCGTATTGTGGGAGAAAATGAACTTTACAAGATTGCATCTCATTTTCGAGAAGCAATTGTAGCAGTAAAAACAAACGGAGAATTTGATTTCCGAGATCGGATGCATAGATTTCCAGATGGATGTTGCGATGACACATGTGACTTGCTTGGCTTTTATTTGTGGGAAAAATACAGGATTCACACAAGACAAAGGAATGGATACTATGAAACTGAAATGACCAATCATGCATGGCTTATTACAGATGATCAAATTATTATTGATATTACGGGAAATCAGTTCTATGGAGCATGGAAATCGGTCTATGTTGGACAGGAAGTTGGAAATTATAAAAAATTGAGTAGAATTATTACACACGATAATTTTGATATTCGAAAGCAGTCGCGGTTGTGGGATGATTATAATATTATTTTGAAATATCTGAAAAAAGTGTGAAGAACTCAAAGAAAATTTAAAACTGAAGCAGAAGAATATATAGCATATAAATGTTCTCTCGGATTTAAGTTTTCCATGGATGACCATCGAAAGCTGTTATACATGTTGAACCACATATACATCGTAAGTAGGTAATCATAATGATGCTTCTTCTGCTGCTGTCAGAAGGAGTCATAACCATAACATGATTGTACGAAAGAGTAAATATCTATTGCGCGAGAGTAAATTCCATCACTCCATTGGTCAGTGGGATTTAGAAATTCATTTTTGGTAAATAGGAGATTGATAAAAATATGCTGTCATTAACATATATTTAAGCAAGTAGGAGATATTTTCTTTGTATGAGTTATAATAAAATTCTAAAAAATATTGCTTTTTTTGATAAAGTCTGTTATGATAAACAATCCATTATTTAGGGGGGGACGAACTATGGCAAATAAATATTATGCGGTAAGAAAAGGAAAGACATCCGGAATATACAACTCATGGAGTGAATGTAAATTGCAAGTTGATGGATTTTCAGGGGCAGAATATAAAAGCTTTAAATCAGAAGAGGAAGCTCGAGAATATATCGAAGATAATAATAGTGAGCAAAAAAATATGAATAATTCTGTTCAAAATGTCAACAATTTAGTTATTGAAGCTTACGTTGATGGTAGTTATAATTCTAGGACGAATGAATTTTCATATGGTATGATTGTTCTTCAAAATGGGGAAGAATTAAAGTTTGCTGAGAAATATAATGATAAAGAACTGGCTTCTATGCATAATGTGGCTGGTGAAATAAAAGGCGCAGAAGCTGCAATGAGATATGCAGTTGAGAATTCTTTGGAAAGAATAATTATTTATCATGACTATGAAGGTATTTCAAAATGGTGTTTAGGTGAATGGAAAGCTAATAAAGAAGCTACAAGAGCGTATAAGGAATATTATGATAATGTAAAGAAACTAGTAGATATTTCATTTGTTAAAGTAGCAGGGCACTCAAATAATAAATATAATGATATAGCAGATGAATTGGCAAAGCAGGCACTTGGAATTATAGAAGCAAAGTATAATATTGAAATGCCAAAAGAGAAGGGAAATTTGGAGATGGGTAAGGCAAAGAGCTTGTATATTACGAGAGATATCGATAAATTAGTACAATTGTTAGATGATACAGCAAAAAGCATTTGGACAAACGTAGTTGGAAAGGGGATTAAAGAAGTAGGTCAACAGAAAAGATATACTTTTGAAGTGGACGGGATTCTCTCTCTTTTAGATATATATCAAAGAGGAGACGGACAAACAACATTGAGACCAACGGGCTCCAATACTGAAAATGCGATTAAATTAAAGGAAGCAGTTGAATTAAGAGGATATAAAGCCACAACAGAACAAAAACAGTATACAATGTTTGTTGGAGAAGAATGGATAGAAAAAACAGTACAGTATTTATCTGACTTGTGCGAAGGTAATGTTGAAACATATAAGGAAGAAGGACATGATAGATATGTGTTTGTAAGTGATATTGGAGACAAATTAACATTGCATACGTATTCTAATCATAGAATTATGGTTCAAGGAAAGCCTTTGTATTTATATAATGAGTTTTTATCTTATGTGTCATATTCGCCCAAAGTAGAAGTAAATGATATTATTAAAGCAACTAATGAATTTATTGATACGAATACTGATGTAGATGAAGCACGTAATAAAATGTCAGAAATGATGCCGATGGCATATGCTGGTAATGTTGATCCTGTAATATGGAAATTGTTTTCGCCTTCGGTAACATTAGATGATGTTGAAAAAGAGTTTGAAGATTATTCATGTTTTACGTTCCCAGCTTTGCGAGCCTTAGAAGGGTACTTGAAATATCTTCTTTCTGAAAAGAATATTGTGATTGATGAAACACACAATTTTGGAACTGTATTTAACAAGGATTCTAACGATAAAGCAATTGTTATTCCTAAATATGTAACAGCAATTGCAAATAATGATTACGTTGAAGCTCTAGAAGAGATATACAATTATTTTAAAGCAAATCGTCATGTGATATTTCATGTTGATCAGATATTGATTGCTACAAAAATAATTGAAGATAAGCAAGAGGCTATATCAATTATCAATGATGTTGCTGCTTTAATAGAACGTACATATAAAAAGATTATAAAATAGTCATATATCTTGAAAGGTGGTGGTAGTATGAAGAACTTTGAAGTAATTAAACTCAATAACAGTGAATATGACTACATGGTAATTGCTACCACGTGTATTAGTCCGATATCAACATTGACTGATATACAAAATGAATTCGAAGATAAATCAGGAAGGATTATTTTTGATTTAACATTGATTAATGGAACTAGCAGTAACAGATATATAACAGCATCATTAGAGAATGGAGCTTTTAATAGGAAATCATTTGAAGTGGTGAAAGTAATTGAATCAAAGGTTGAATATATTAGCTTGGATTTTTTTGCTCATCATGCGGATTTAGTAAATAATGGAACAATTCAAAATGCGTTGAAGTCTTTATTGATAGAAGGTGTTAGAGTGTAGATAAAGAAGCATCAGGTACAGAAATATTGTTAACTTCCGGTAAAACGTGCAACTAAAGAAAATTTGTACGCAACCGATCAGATTAAAACCTTGAAAAGCTTAGAAAAATCCGCATTTAAACAGGGCAGACTATATCTGCCCTATTTTTTGTGGAAATATGCCAATTTATAAAGCTGACTTGAAAAAGTAAATTCCAGTGCAAGAGTAAATTCCATCGTGATTTAAATTTTGCTGGTTTAGCTAACTTGAAAAAGTAAATTCCAGTGCAGAAGTAAATTCCACACTCATTTAAAA
>OGPZ01000955.1_pt1 | contig 22593 bp, 16 predicted proteins | sample 1553111 | NCBI WGS metagenome assembly OGPZ01 (sample SAMEA2579968, study PRJEB22360) | human gut metagenome
GGGGTTGGATATGCTGGAAGACAGTTTCAATCCGTTTTATGTTGCCGGTGTCCGTTTGAGTTGGAACATGGGTAAATTATATACCTTGAAGAACGATCGCCGAAAGATTGCCACGAACCGTCAGGCGGTGGAGGTCGAGCGGGAAACATTCCTCTTCAACACCCGTCTCCAATTGACGCAGCAGAACACGGAGATCAGGAAGATGACCGATCTGATGAAGGCTGACGACAAGATCATCCGCCTGCGCGCCAGCATCAAGAAGGCGGCTGAAGTCAAGCTGGCGAACGGCGTGATCTCCGTCACCGACCTTATCCGCGAAATCAACTCCGAAGATCTGGCCCGCCAGACGGCAGCCACACACCGGATACAACAGTTGCAATCGATCTATAATTATATGTATACGACAAATGAAGAATAACAGTCCTGTTCCCGCGCTTGACGCGGGATCGCATAGAAACAGTTTATATTATGAATAATAAACAACACCAGTACGATAATGAATTATAATTCCCAATATTATAGGTAGTTTTATAAAAATAAATAATATGAAATATCTTATTTTTTCTATTGCTTTTATTGTGATTACAGCTTGCAGCAGCAATGAGAGCGACTTTGATGCCACTGGAACATTCGAATCCACCGAAATAATCGTTTCTTCGGAGGCGAACGGGAAGATCATGGAACTAAACCTGCAGGAAGGCGACCGGCTCGAAGCGGGAGCCGTGCTGGGTTATGTGGACAGTACGCAGCTTTATCTCCGAAAGAAGCAGCTCGAAGCAGGTCTTCGTAGTGTGGGCATCCGAAAACCGGATATCCGCAAACAGATCGCTTCCCTCGAACAGCAGATTGCCGTCGCCCGGAGCGAGCAACAGCGTATGGAGAACCTGGTAAAGGCGAAAGCCGGCAACCAGAAACAGGTCGATGACATTGTCAACAACATCAAAGTGCTGCAAAAACAACTGGATGCGCAATATTCGACCTTGCATAAAACGACAGGCGGGGCGGATGCTGAAGCGGAAAGTATCGTCTACCAGATCATGCAGTTGGACGATCAGTTGCAGAAAAGCCGTATTGTCAACCCGCAGTCCGGCACTGTCCTCGTGAAATATGCCGAACCGGGCGAAGTCACGGCTGGCCTTTGTATAAGATCGCCGACACCGATCTGTTGTATCTCCGCGCTTATCCTACTGCCGAACAGCTTACGAAATTGAAGCTCGGTGGCGGGGTGCGTGTCTTTGCCGATTTCGGAGAAAAGGAACAAAGGGAATATCCTGGTACGATCACCTGGATTTCCGAGAAGTCGGAATTTACCCCAAAAGGCATCCAGACCAAAGACGAACGTGCCAATCTGGTCTATGCCGTCAAGATAGCCGTCAAGAACGACGGCTATTTGAAGATCGGACAGTATGGGGAAGTGATATTCAATAGACAATGATGAGAGAGATTGATATTCGACATATAAATAAGGTATATGGGGAGGTTCAGGCTTTGCAGGACATCTCGTTGCATATCGGCGAAGGGGAGCTTTTCGGGCTGATCGGGCCGGACGGGGCGGGCAAGACGTCGCTGTTCAGGATACTGACAACCCTGCTGCTGGCGGATAGCGGTACGGCATCGGTTTGCGGACTGGATGTTGTACGCGATTATAAGGAGATCCGGTGGCGGGTAGGGTATATGCCGGGGCGCTTCTCCCTTTATCAGGACCTGACGGTGGAAGAGAACCTGAACTTCTTTGCTACCGTGTTCAATACGACTGTCCGGGAAAACTACGACCTGATCCGGGATATCTATGTCCAGATAGAGCCTTTCAAGAAACGGAAAGCCGGGAAGCTCTCCGGCGGGATGAAGCAGAAGTTGGCGTTGAGCTGTGCGCTGATCCACCGGCCCGATGTCCTTTTCCTGGATGAGCCGACGACGGGTGTCGATCCTGTTTCGCGTGTGGAGTTTTGGGATATGTTGGACCGGTTGAAGAGGCAAGGGATCACGATTATGGTTTCGACGCCTTATATGGACGAGGCTTCCCGTTGCGACCGTATCGCGTTGATGCGTGGCGGACGATGCTTGTCGGTCGATACGCCGGAAGGCATCCGCAGTACGTTCGATAACTATTTGTATGCGGTCCGGTCGGCTTCGATGTATAAACTGTTGCTCGACCTCAGGACATATCCGGATGCGGATTCTTGTTTTTCTTTCGGAGACGCTCATCATTTCTCCATTTCGAGGGGTGTGGTGGACAGAGAGGGGGAAACGGCTTTCCGTAACCGTCTGCACGCCTTTTTGGAAGCCAAAGGACATACGAAAATCGGTATTGAGCGGATAAAACCCGGTATTGAGGACTGTTTCATGGCGCTCGAAAACATGAAAGATCCTGTCCTGAGTTCGGACGATGGTTCAAGAGCTTTGAAAGTCCCGTCCGAAGTCCGGAAGGCAGTTCGAGAGCTTTGAAAGTCCCGTCCTGAGTTCGGAAAGCGGTTTGAGAGTTTTGAAAGTCTCGTCCGAAGTCCGGAAGGCGGTTCAGGAGTTTTAGAAGCCTCGTCCGAACTTCGGGCATGAATTAAGAAAATATAAAAGATGAACGTAATAGAAACAGATAAACTAACGAAATGTTTCGGTCCCTTTACCGCTGTCGACCACATCAGTTTCACGGTAGGCGAGGGAGAGATCTTCGGTTTCTTGGGAGCGAACGGAGCCGGCAAGACGACAGCCATGCGTATGCTGTGCGGCCTTTTGACACCGACTTCCGGGGTGGGAAAGGTTGCCGGTTTCGATATCTATAAGGAAACGGAACTGATCAAGCGGCATATCGGCTATATGAGCCAAAAGTTTTCCCTTTATGGCGACTTGAAGGTATGGGAGAATATCCGTTTGTACGGCGGCATCTACGGTCTGTCGGAAAAACAGTTGAAAGCGAAGACGGACGAACTGCTCCGGGTCCTTGATTTGGAGAACGAACGGAACACACTGGTCGATGCCCTACCGTTGGGCTGGAAGCAGAAGCTGGCTTTCTCCGTCGCCATCATCCACGAACCTCGGATCGTTTTCCTGGATGAACCGACCGGAGGTGTCGATCCTGTCACCCGCCGCCAGTTCTGGGAGTTGATCTACCAGGCTGCCGAACGGGGTATTACGGTCTTTGTCACCACCCACTATATGGACGAGGCGGAGTATTGCAACCGTGTCTCCATCATGGTAGATGGAAAGATCGAAGCTTTGGACAGCCCTTCCGCCCTCAAATCGTCTTTCAAGGCCGGTAACATGAACGAAGTCTTCCATGCATTGGCACGGAGAGCAAGGAGAACTGATAGTTAAGATTAAGAATTAATAATGAAGAAATAAGAATGAAAAGTTCTTTGATCGCTTTTGTTAAAAAGGAATTTATCCATATCTCACGTGATAAGCGGACGATGATGATCCTGCTGCTGATGCCTGTTATCCTGATCATCCTCTTCGGCTATGCCATCACGACGGAGATCAAACGTGTGCCTGTCGCAATCCTGGATCAGAGCCGGGACGAGGTGACACAGAAAATGATTTCCCATTTTGCCGCCAGCGAGTATTTCGAACTCTACAAGATGATCGATAGCGAAAAAGAGGGCCAGGCCCTTTTCCGTCAGGGAAAAGTCCGGATGGTTTTAATAGTTGAAAGTGGAAAGGTGAAAGGTGAAAGCGAAATCCAGCTATTGGTCGACGCGACCGATCCGAACGAAGCGACGCAGCTATCTGCATATGCTACGCAGATAGCAGTTGGAAGTGGAAAGTTGAAAGTTGAAAGTGAAAATGCAAATAGCAACGCGAAGCAACTCTCATCTTTCACCTTCCACCTTTCAACTGGCAAAGAAATTGTGCCGGTAATTTCTTTGCTCTACAATCCCCAGCTTCGTGGCGCGTACAACTTCGTGCCCGGTGTCATGGGGCTGATCTTGATTTTGATCTGCGCCATGATGACCTCCGTCGGGATCGTGAAGGAGAAGGAGATCGGGACGATGGAAGTGCTTCTTGTCTCTCCGATGAAGCCGGTCTATATCATTCTGGCAAAAGCGGCCCCTTATTTGTTGCTGAGCCTGGTGAATATAGCTACCATCCTGGCTTTGTCGTACTTCCTGTTGGATGTGCCGATCAATGGCAGTCTGCCTCTGTTAGTGGGCGTTTCCGTCCTCTATGCATTGGTGGCGTTGTGCTTGGGATTGCTGATCTCGACGATAGCCGACACCCAGCAGGCCGCCATGCTGATCAGTGCTGTTGTCTTGATGTTGCCTGTCATATTGCTTAGCGGGATGGTGTTCCCGATCGAGAATATGCCGGTGATCCTGCAAGTCATTTCCAATATCGTACCGGCCAAATGGTATATCATCGCCGTGAAAGATATCATGATAAAAGGCCTGGGCTTCGGTTCCGTCCTGCAGGAAGTAGGCGTGCTGGTCCTGATGGCAGTCGTGCTGATAGGATTAAGTGTGAAACGTTTTAAAATACGATTATGATGATGAGGATGCTGAAATATTTGTTGGAGAAGGAGTTCAAGCAGATCAGACGGGACCGCTTCCTGCCCCGTATCATTTTCCTGTTGCCGGTCATACAACTGGTGGTCCTTCCTTTTGCCGCTAATTTCGAGATGCGGAATATCAATCTGAGTATTGTCGACAATGACCATACCGTTCTTTCCCGCAGGCTGACAGACAAGGTCCTTTCTTCCGGCTACTTCCGCCTGGCGGATGTTTCGCCCCGCTACGACGAGGCTTTGGTTTCCATCGAAAGCAATGCCGCCGATATCATACTCGAAATCCCGTCCCGCTTTGAAGAACGGTTGGAGCGGGAGGGTACGGCCGAGCTTCTGATCGCCGCCAATGCCGTGAACGGGACGAAGGGAGGAATCGGCAGTTCATACCTCGCGTCCATCATCCAGGATTTCAATCAGGAGAAGGAGCTCTTGTCCGTATCGGCCGGAGAGGGCGGAATCCGTGTCACAAACCTGTTCAATCCGCATCTGAGTTATAAGAACTATATGGTTCCCGGTATCATGGCCTTCCTGCTGACGCTTATCGGCGGTTTCCTTTCCGCCCTGAACATCGTGAGCGAAAAGGAGAAGGGAACGATTGAACAGATCAACGTGACACCTGTCCCGAAGGCCTTGTTCCTGCTCTCCAAACTGATACCGTTCTGGATTATCGGTCTTATCCTGCTCACGATAGGCGCCTGTATCGCTTGGCTTGTCTACGGGTTGCTGCCGGTAGGCAATATGGGGATCATCTATCTGTTCGCTGCCGTCTACCTGATGGCGTTTACCGGTTTCGGCTTAGCGATCTCGTCCGTTTCGTCCACCCAGCAACAGGCGATGTTCACGGCTTTCTTCTTTATGATTATTTTTGTCCTCCTGAGCGGTATGTTTACACCGGTCAGCAGTATGCCGGTCTGGGCACAGGAACTGACACGTGTCAATCCGCTCCGCTATTTAGTCGAAGTGATGCGGATGGTTTATCTGAAAGGCAGCACTTTGTCAGACCTTACCGGGCACTTCATTGCCGTTTGCCTGTTCGCAGTATTCTTTAACATACTGGCCATCGTCAGCTACAAGAAGAGTTGAAAGGTGAAAGGTGAAAGTAGAAAGTTGCTTCGCGTTGCTATTTTCACTTTCAACTTTCAACTTTCACCTTTCAACTATAATGTGTTTTACGACATACTTAACTAATTTTTACAAACATCCTGCTTGCATTTATTCGCTCTCTTTTATATTTGATTCAAATCTGAAACAATATTTCAAATATGGAAAGCGTTATTCCAAATATGGAAAAAGCAGAAGAGAACTACAAGGTTCCGAATCTCGAAAAAGGGATCGCTGTACTTGAGTACTTGTCGCTTCACACCCAGGGTGAGACGCTTCAGGATATCAAGTCCGCCCTTGATATTTCACAGACTACGGCCTACCGTATTTTAAATACGTTGGTCCGTCTGGATTATTTGATCTATAATGAAGACACAAAAAGGTACAAGTTATCCCGTAAATTACTAACTTTGGGATTCAGATCGTTGAATGAACACAATTTGCTGGAAACTGTTTTGCCTCGTTTGCGCGATTTGCGCGACCAGGTGAAAGAGACGGCATGCTTCGGCGTGCTGGGGGACCGGAAAGGTATCTTTATCGAGCAGGCGCAGGGACATCATACGTTCCGTTTTATCCTCTCGCCGGGAAAACCTTTCGATTTGCATTGTTCGGCTCCGGGAAAGGCGATCATGGCTTATTTGCCGAATACAGTCCGGGACCGGTATTTGTCTTATATGGAATTTACACGCTACAACGCCCGGACTATTACTACACGTGACGCTTATCTGGAGGAACTTGAGAAGGTCCGGAAATTGGGCTATGCCATGGATAATGAGGAAGAACTGAACGGTGTGATTTGCATCGGGGCGCCTATCTTTAATTATACGGGTTATCCTTGCGGGGCAATTTGGATTTCAGGCCCTAAGGACCGGCTGTCGAAAGAGGTCGTACGTGTTTCGGCAGACTGTATAAGGAAAGTGGCCCAGACGATTTCTCTTGAGTTGGGATATAGTAAAGCAAAAAAAATATAATATACCATGAACACACGAAAATACATGTTTAAAAACTCACTGGTGGCTTGTTTTGCCTGCTGTTGCATCTCCTTTGCTTCAGCAGGCAACCCACCGTTCTTCCCGACAGATGTCGTGGCGAACGCCAAAGGTGAGTTGCTGATGACAGATAAAGGAGTAAAGCGGGTGGATGTTTTTTCGCCTGATGGCAAGACATTGTTGCGTTCTTTCCCGATGGACGAAACGCCTACGGGTATCCTTTTGGATGGCGACAAGGCATATGTGACTACATTCGGAACGACAGGCCATTTACAGATCCTCTCGCTCGAATCGGGTAGGGTGGAGGCTTCTATTCCGACCGGTTCGGGAGCATGTCATCCGATGTTCGGTCCGGACAAGAAGCATATATATGTATGTAACCAGTTCCAGACCACGATCTCCGAAATCGATCCGGTTGCGCGGAAGGTGATGCGTACGGTGAAGGTATTGCGCGAACCGAAGTCCGCCGTGTTCAGCAAGGACGGCAAATATATGTTCGTCACGAACTTCCTTCCTGCACAGCGGGCTGACCTCGATTATGTGGCCGCCTGTGTATCCGTCATCGAAATGGATGGCTTCACGAAGGTGAAGGACATCCAGTTGGCAAACGGAAGCAATGCCCTTCGGGGAATCTGTATAACTCCCGACGGCAAATATATATATGTATCCCACAACTTGGGGCGTTTCACCGTCCCTACATCTCAATTGCAGCAGGGATGGATGAACACGAGTGCTTTCAGCGTGATCGATGTCGACAAGCAGGAGTTCTTGGGAGCCATCGTCGTGGATGAACCCGAACGGGGGGCGGCCGGTATCTGGAGCATTGCCTGCAACGACGAGTCTGTTTTCATCTCCCATTCGGGAACGCACGAGGTCAGCGTGATTGACCATAAGGCGATGTTGGAGAAATTCCTGAACTATCCCAATAAGGCGGTGTTGGACTACGACCTGACTTTCTTGTATGGCCTCCGCGAACGTATCCCGCTGGAGGGGAACGGTCCTCGCAATATGATCCTGAACGGTGACAAGCTGATTATCCCGACTTACTTTGCCGATATCCTGAACATAATGGATATCAATACGAACGAAGTGACGTCGGTCGAGCTGAATCCCGGACGTGAAGAAACGGCTGAAAACAAGGGTGAACGCTACTTCAACGATGCTTCTCACTGCTTCCAGAACTGGCAGAGCTGTAACGGCTGCCATCCGGGGGATGCCCGGACGGACGGCATGAACTGGGACTTGATGAATGACGGTGTCGGCAATTCCAAGAACTGCAAGAGCATGCTCTTTAGCCATATGACTCCTCCCAATATGATTTCCGGTATCCGTGAACATGCGGAACGGGCTGTGCGGGCAGGATTCAACTTCATCCAGTTTTTTGAAGTCTCGGAAGAAGATGCCGCTTGTGTGGATGCCTATTTGAAATCACTTCGTCCCGTGCCCAGTCCTTACTTGGTGAACGGCGAGCTGTCTGATTTGGCAAAGGAAGGACAGAAGGTTTTCGAAAAGCTGAAATGCGGGGAATGCCATAGCGGTGTTTATTATACGGATATGAAATACCACCGCATAGGTGAGGATATAGAGTTCGAAAAAGGTTGGGATACTCCGACTTTGCGTGAAGTGTGGCGTACGGCTCCCTATTTGTTCGACGGACGTGCCGCTACCATGAAGGAAGTGTTCAGTGTCCATAAACACGGCATCGAGAAGAAAGTTTCAGAGAAAGATATCGAAGCATTAACCGAATATGTAAACTCTTTATGAATTATTGCGATAAAATACATTATAATATCTATACGACCGGACTGGCTACTTTCGGTGAAATGGTAGACGCCCTGCTGGCACAGTTGCCTCAAGACGAACAGATTCTCCGTTTGGCATTCTTCGGCATGCCGAACGACAACGAACAATACGTCTCCCGCCGCATCATGTTGCGTGAGAAAATCCGTAAGTTTTATGGGAATCATGAACCGGTATTGAGTTATGTTTCCCAGCCACCTCTGAATGCCGGACTGATCTTGGAAGTCCATAGCTACAAAGCGGACGAAGACGATCATATCACCTTCAGCCGTCACGGCGGCTTCCCGTATGTCGTACTGGAAAATGCCGATGGCCGTTTCCTCTTTGCCGGTGGCCTCCATGGGGATGTGATAAATTTCGGTATCCAGCAGCAGTCCGCCGAAGTATTCCACATGATGGGAGAGGTGATGCGCCGGGAAGGCTTCCCCGTAAACTGCATCATCCGCCAGTGGAACTACATCGAGCAGATCACCCGCTTCGACGGGCCGGACCAGCATTACCAGATGTTCAACAACGCCCGTGCCGATTTCTATGGAAAGACGGACTGGAGCAACGGTTATCCGGCTGCTACCGGTATCGGGGCCAACTTGGGAGGCATACTGGTCGATTTGGATGCGGCCGTGTTCGCCCGTCCCGAATGCTATGCCACCCCGATCGACAATAAATTGCAGATAGCCGCCCACGCCTATTCGGACCAGGTCCTCGAAGCTGCCCAGCAGAAGAAAGCCACTCCGAAGTTCGAACGGGCCAAAAGCATGACTTTCGATGACCGGCGGATCGTTTATATTTCCGGTACGGCAGCTATCCGTGGGGAGGAAAGCCTGGTTGGGGTAGGGCTCGGACGCCAGCTCCATATCACGATGGAAAACATCGGCCAGCTGATTGGTAAGGCGAAACTGAAAATGCTGCGTGTCTATCTGAAAGAGAAATCCTTCTATGAGGAGGCACGAGAACTGCTGGAAGGATATGGTTTGAATATTCCCATATCTTATATGTGGGCGGACGTTTGCCGGGATGAGTTATTGATCGAAATAGAAGGGATCGCCATCGAGTAGACGTCTCATAGGCATGAAACGAAAGTTCCCTCGTATGGAGACAGGCGTTTCACCTTATGGAAACGAGAGCTTCTCCGGCGGGGGACAGGTGATAGGTAAAGAACAAATATTACTAACTAAATAAACAAGAGAAAAAATGAAAAAGAATCTTATGAAATCGGCCGCTATGGGAGCCCTCCTGCTTTCGATGGCTGCATGTAACGGCAAAACATCTACTGGCGAGGCTACCTGTTGCGCAGCGGCAGGCGAAGGACAATGCACCGAACAGTGCGGAAACGACTGCAAGAATGAATGTAACAATAATGCTAACTGTAAAATTAATAAAGAAATGAAGTATTCAAAGAAGTACACAAATGCCGATTTCTACAAAGACGGCAAGTTCCAACAGGATGTTGCTATGGAAGCAATGAAAGACATGTTCGCTTTCTACGGTGTTCCTTTCACCGAACTGATGGCTAAGGACATGTGGGTGACTGATTTCGGTCTGGGTGATTTTGAAAATGTGGGTATGGGTGGTATTTTCTGGGTCAACGATCCTGAATACGGCTACTTCGCTCACGCGATCTACCTGCTTCCGGGACAGATGATCCCCGAACATGCGCATGTAAAGACCAAATTCCCGGCTAAACATGAATCCTGGATGGTAGAAAAGGGATGGGTTTACAACTTCTCTGAAGTAGGCGACGAGACTCCGAACGCTCCTGCTATCCCCGCTACTCATGGTGCGATCAAGAGCAAAAATTTCGTCGTACAGAATGTAGGTGATGTTCTTCGCCTGAAAAAACTGGAAACATTCCACTTTATGATGGCTGGTCCTGAAGGTGCTATTGTTGATGAATGGGCATGCTACCACGATAATGACGGCTTGCGCTTCACCAACACGAAAGCTGCGTTATAATAAGTAATAAACACCTTATAATTTATTACATGAACAAATACTATTTATTAGTATCACTCTTTCTGTCCTCTTCTGTTATGGTGTCTGCCGACCCCAAGCAGAAGAAGGCGGAAACGTGGATTGATGCTTCAGTCAAAGCCAAAACGGAATTACAGGCAAAGCTGAAGAAATCCGGAATGCCGATCGTTTCTACCTGGATGAAGCATAAGGCGAAAGCCGAACCTTTCGTGGTAGACTTGAAAGGCGTGGATAAGCTGGTGCTTGTAACGGCCGGTGGTCCCGATGGTACGGATTACGACCAGGCTGTATGGGCGAATGCCCGTTTGATCAAAGCCGATGGTACAGCCGTATGGTTGGACGAAGTTCCTTATGAATACGGTGTTGCCGGTTGGGCAAAACCCAAGATGAACACGAATGCATACGATCATGAGATCGTTATTGCTGGAAAGGAATACAAACATGGTGTGTTCTGCCATGCGAACGGCACGTTGGTATACCCGGTGGGTGGCCAGTATGTCCGTTTCGAAGCCGAAGTCGGTATCGATGATACTTCAAGTGGCGGAAGTGTGTTTTTCCAGGCATTGAATACGGTTCCGACCTTTGTGGCGGAAGAATTGAACAACAAGTATCCGGAAGAAATCGGTATGCTGGGTGCGGTACTGGACGGCCTGGATACCTGGTTGATCACCCCGGATGCCTCAGTCGAAAAGCAGGCTGCGGATAATGCGATCGCCCGGTTGAAGGACGGAGCCTACTATTCGAATGTGGCAAAGCAGATCGCAAACGAAAAAGATCTCAATACACAGATACGCAAATATCTCGAACTGGTTGAGAAAGTACAGGAACTGTACACGCTTCAGAGCGATTTGGAATGGCTGAACGTCGAGGCTGTCAAATTGGCTTTCGCCGATATGAAAAAGCAGAAAGGCTACGACGCCGCCAAATACGAACCGATGCTGAACGAACTGGTACGGCTCGAAAAGAAAGGTTTCAAAGGCATCTATAACGGTGACGAACAGGCTATCGCCGATGCCAAGAAAGCATTGGAATGCAAACGTGCCATCTTGCTGGCTAACCCGTTGCTGGATGCCGACAAGATCGTGGCAGCCCGTTTCAAGGTAGGTTCAAAGGCACACCAGATCATGACTCCTTCCTTGGGGACTCAGGCCAATAACTGGAGTAACCAGGAATCTGCCGGTCGTGAGGGCTTCGATGCCGAGATCGTCGAACTCTCCAATCTGCGTGGCGATATACAGATGCGTCAGGTCTACAAACCGAAAAACGGTTCTTCCATCGCTGACCTGAAACTGCATTGGGACGGTGACCGTGTGATGTTCACACAGACACAGGACGACAAGCGCTGGAACATCTATGAAGTGAATCTGGATGGGACAGGCTTCAAGCCGCTTGTGGAAAACGACGAGCCGGATCTGGAGTTCTACGATGGTACTTACCTGCCCGACGGTCGTGTGATCGCTATCTCCAACATCGGTTACCAGGGTGTTCCTTGTGTGAACGGTAGCGATGCGGTAGGTAACATGGTGCTGTATGACCCGAAGGACAAGAGCATGCGCCGCCTGACATTCGACCAGGACGCCAACTGGAATCCGGTCATCATGAATAACGGCCGTGTGATGTACACCCGCTGGGAGTACACCGACCTGACCCACTACTATTCCCGTATCGTAATGCACATGAACCCGGACGGAACGGAAAACAAAGCCCTCTACGGTAGCGGTGCGATGTTCCCGAACAGTACGTTCGACGTGCAGCCGTTGCCCGGCCACGGTTCGGCGTTCGTCGGTATCATCTCCGGCCACCACGGTGTGGCACGTTCAGGCCGTATGATCATCTTCGATCCGACCAAGGGACGTAAGAGCACAGCCGGTATGGTACAGGAAATCCCTCACCGTAACCGTCCGATCAAAGAAGAAATCAAGGACCAGTTGGTAAACGGTGTATGGCCGCAGTTCATCAAACCGACTCCGCTGAACGACAAATACTTCCTGGTTGCAGCCAAGTTGGACCCGCATGCCTTGTGGGGACTCTATCTGGTGGACGTCTACGACAACGTGACCTGTCTGATGCAGGCAGAAGGCGAAGGCTATATCAGCCCGATCCTGGTGCGCAAGACAAAGACTCCTCCGTCCATTCCCGACCGTGTGAAACTGAATGAAAAGGAAGCGACCTTCTTTATTCAGGATATCTACGAAGGAGAAGGCCTGAAAGGTATTCCTCGCGGAACGGTCAAATCTCTGCGTCTGCATGCTTACGAATATGCGTATGTAAAGACCCGTTCCGACCATAACTGGCACGGAATCCAGTCTGGTTGGGATATCAAGCGTATGTTGGGGACGGTTCCTGTCGAAGAAGACGGTTCCGTGATCTTCAAGGCTCCTGCCAATACACCGATCTCCATCCAGCCTTTGGATAAGGACGGCGTGGCTATCCAGTGGATGCGAAGCTGGGTGACCGGTCAGCCGGGCGAAGTGGTTTCCTGTATCGGTTGTCATGAAGACCAGAACCAGATCGCGATCCCGAAACGTGTGATCGCTTCGCAGAAAGCTCCGTCTGCCTTGACTCTGCCCGAAGGCGGTACACGCTCTTTCACGTTCGACCTGGAAGTGCAGCCGATCCTGGACCGCGCTTGTATCGCTTGTCATAACGGTGAAGGAAAAGCGTTCGACCTGCGGGGTGGAAAGAAAGACAAGCTAGGTTATGGCACGTCTTATCTGAACTTGCATCCGTATGTGCATCGTCAGGGAGGCGAAGGCGACATGGTCGTTTTGCAGCCGTACGAATATCATCCCAACACGAGCGAATTGGTACGCTTGCTGAAGAAAGGCCATCACAACGTGAAACTGACCGATAAGGAATGGAAGACGCTTTATAACTGGATCGACTACAACGCTCCCGACAAGGGTTATTTCAATGCGAACGTATTGACTGATCTTCCTTATAAGGGATTCGACCAGATCAAGCGTCGTAAGGAATTGACCGACAAGTATGCGAACGGAGCCGGTGTCGACTGGAAGAAAGAAATCGCCGACTATGCCGACTACCTGAAGAAACAAGGCCCGATCACCCCGGTAATGCCTGAAAAGGCCGCTCCTGTAAAGGAAAAGACCTTGAAGGTGAAAGGTTGGCCTTTCGGTGCTGACCGGATCAAGGAAATGCTGGCTAAGGAGAAGGAAACCCGTAAGGTGGTTGAGATCGCTCCGGGTGTGAAAGTCAATTTCGTCCGTATCCCGGCCGGTGAATTCGTGATGGGTAGTTACCGTGGCGAACCGGATGCTTATCCGACTGCCAAGGTGAAGATCGACAAAGCCTTCTGGATGGCCGAGCTGGAAACGACGAACGAACAGTTCAACGTTGTCTTCCCGGATCACGACAGCCGTTTCGTCGATCAGCAGTGGAAAGACCACGTGGTTCAGGGATATCCGGCCAATAAACCGGAACAGCCTGTTATCCGTGTCAGCTACAACGATGCTATGGAATTCTGCCGGAAACTGAGCGAAAAGACCGGTCTCAAGATCACGCTTCCGACAGAAGCACAGTGGGAGTGGGCTTGCCGCGCCGGTAGCGACCAGGACTTCTGGTATGGCGACATGCATGCGGACTTCGGCAAGAAGGACAATCTGGCGGACAAGACAACGCTGTTGTTTGCCGTTTACGGTGTAGACCCGCAGCCGATGGCGAAGAACCAACCGTGGTACAAGTACTATACCTTCCTTCCGAAAGAAGAGAGCGTGGACGACGGTAACCTGGTCCAGGTCGGCGGCAAGGCTTATGAGGCCAATCCGTTCGGTCTGTACAGCATGCACGGAAACGTAGCCGAATGGACCCGTTCCGACTATGTATCGTATCCGTACAATGAGAAGACGAAAGAGACATCCGAATACAAGGTGGCCCGCGGCGGTTCTTATATCGACCGTCCGAAATATGCGGCTTCCCATACGCGTAAGGCTTACTATCCGTACCAGCGTGTGTTCAACGTCGGCTTCCGTATGATCATTGAAGATTGATAATGAAAAGGTATAGATGATATCTATCAACTAATAGAGGACACAGATGTGGCGGATTGCCACCGGTTATTTCATCAAACGATTAATCTGCGTACATTTGCCGCATCTGTGAACTCTAATAAAAAAGTAAATGAAAACAAATCTCGAAAGATTTTTCTCCTCCTTTGTAACGACGATCGTCCTGTTACTGATTTATGCCTTTGGCCTGGCCGTTGCCACTTTCATCGAAAAGTATCACGGTACAGCGACAGCCAGAGCAATGGTTTATTATTCCCCCCTGTTTTTTCTGCTCCAATTCCTTTTAGTCGTTAATTTTATCGCGGCTACGATCAAACACCAATACCTGAAACGCGGCAAATGGGGACTGATGCTGACTCATTTCGCCTTTATCATCATCCTTCTCGGCGCCTTGACCTCTTTCCTTTTCGGCGAAGAAGGAATTTTGCATCTGCGTGAAGGGGAGACAAGCAACCAGATTGCTGTCCGCACTTCCGATAACACGACCTTTCATACCCTGCCTTTTTCCGTTGAACTGAAGAAATTCACCTTAACCCGCTATCCCGGTTCCGCCAGTCCCTCTTCCTACGAGAGTGAAGTGATCGTCCATGTGGATGGGGAAGACCGCGAAGAGCGGATCTTTATGAATAACGTATTGGATGTAAAAGGCTACCGTTTCTTCCAGGCCTCCTATGACCAGGACGAACACGGGACCATCCTTTCCGTCAACCGCGACGTGGCGGGGCGGAACATCACCTACACCGGATATCTGTTGCTGGTCATCGGCCTGATCCTTTGCCTGGTCGGTAAGGATTCCCGCTTTATGCGTCAGAGCCGCCGCCTGAAAGAATTGCGCAAGGCGACCAACGTAGCGGTCCTGTTGCTTGCGCTCCTTGCCGTACCCCTGTCCGTAAATGCCGGCGGGAAGGCTTCCCCGATGCTCGATGCCGTGCAGAAATATGCGGTGAGCCCGGAACATGCCGCCCTCTTCGGAGCCCTTCCGATCCAGTCGGGTAGCGGCCGTATGATGCCGGTCAATACCTTCTCTTCGGAGATTCTACGTAAGCTCCATAAGTCGGATAAGATCGGTCGGTTGAACTCTGACCAGTTCCTTTTGAGCCTTTTAGCCATGCCCGATATGTGGATGCGCGTTCCCTTTATCGCCCTGTCCAATCCGGAGTTGGCCGCCTATTATGACCTGACGGACGGCGAGTGTGCCTATATCCAGGCCTTCGACAGTAACGGCAACTACAAACTGCAAGAGAAGTTGGAAGAAGCCTATAACAAGATGCCTGCCCAGCGTACGCGTTTCGACAAGGACCTGATGAAACTGGACGAGCAGTTGAACATCTTCCATCAGCTGATCAATCACCAGATGCTAAACCTTTTTCCGAAAGAAGACGATCCGAATCATAAATGGTATGCACCCGGCGATGACCTCTCTGCCTTTACCGGCAAAGACTCCATGTTCGTCTCCCGTATTTTCGACTGGTATTTAGGCGAAGTGCAGGAGGGCTTGAAGAGTGGCGATTGGGCGAAAGCCGATGAAGTGGTCGGCATGATCGACACCTACCAGCAAGCCAAGAACAAGACACTCGATATCAGTCCGAAGCGCATGCAGGCCGAATTGAAATATAACAAGATGGATGTTTTCCGTTATTGCAAGATCGGCTATCTGGTCTTGGGCGGACTGTTGTTGGTCCTTTCTTTCGCGATGCTGTTCCGCCGGACCCGTTGGATGAAGGTTGCCGTATGGCTGTTAGGAGCCGGCGTACTGGTCGTCTTTCATTATCATATGTTCGGAATGGGGATGCGCTGGTATATCGGTGGCTATGCTCCTTGGAGCAATTCCTACGAGACGATGGTCTATGTGGGATGGGCGACTGTCCTTGCCGGACTGTTGTTCGTGCGTCGTAGTACGATCACCTTCGCGCTGGCCACCCTGTTCGGCGGTATCATCCTCTTCGTCTCCGGTCTGAACTGGATGGATCCTGAGATCAATCCGCTCGTACCGGTCCTGAAATCGCCGTGGCTGATGTTCCATGTAGCAGTCATTGTTGCCGCTTACGGCTTTTTCGGTATCAGTTGCCTGATCGGGCTGACCAATATGGTGATGATGTCCATCGCCGGAAAGAAGAACAAAGAGATATTGAAAGCCCGTATCACCGAACTGAGTATTGTGGGTGAGATGGCGTTGTGGGTAGGGCTTGCCCTGATGACTGTCGGCACTTTCCTCGGTGCTGTCTGGGCGAATGAGTCCTGGGGTCGTTATTGGGGGTGGGACCCGAAGGAGACTTGGGCGCTGATCACGATGGTCGTCTATGCCGTAGTGACTCATCTCCACTTGGTGAAACGCTGGAATAGTCTTTGGTTGTTCAATCTGGCATCCGTGATCGCGTTCGCTTCCGTGCTGATGACTTTCTTCGGTGTCAATTATTTCCTGAGCGGAATGCATTCATACGGTCAAAATGATAATGTGCATGGAATATTCACCTATCTTTATATCGCCTTGGGGGTAGTCGTTATCTTGGCTGTCCTTTCGTACAGGAGATGGAAGATGAAGGTGTGAAACATATATGTTTTGAAAACGAAACACCGGTGTTTTGAATGCGAAACATCTATGTTTTGAGGTTGAGAGAACTGATAACGAATAAAAAATAGTACGAACACTTAAAATTAATTAGTCATGAGAACATTTAATCATGTCGGTATCGTAACGACAGAACAAGTAGAAGGGGCTATGTTTAACGAAGGCCTGAAAGTATGGTTGACAGACTATAGCAAAAGTCCGAATCGCATCGAATTCCTGAAATTCGAGGAAGGCAGCTGTCTGCCCGAACTGGTACAGAAACAGGGACACATTGCCTACACCGTTCCTTCTTTGGAGGAAGAGTTGAAAGGCAAGAAGGTGATCTTCGGCCCGGCCGTATGCGACGAACACCTGACGATCGCTTTCATCGAAGAAGAAGGCATCGCCATCGAAATCATGGAAATCAAATAATAACATTAATAACATACTTAAATAAAGGAGGAATATACCATGTCAGACATAAAGACAAAATTTATAAATGATCCCGAACAGATAACACCCGAATTGTTGGAAGGTTATGTGTTGGCATATCCGGACCAGGTCAAGTTAGGTGGTGAAAACATCGTCGTACGTGCCAATCCGAAGAGCGAAGACAAAGTGGCTATCGTGACTTTGGGCGGTTCTGGTCATGAACCCGCATTGAGCGGATTCGTAGGCGAAGGTATGCTGGACTGCTCTGTCGTGGGCGACATCTTTGCCGCTCCCGGTGCACAGCGTCTGTTCCAGGCTTTGCAGCTGATGAAGCGTGAAGCCGGTATCCTGTTGGTTGTCCTGAACCACTCTGGCGACGTGATGAGTGCGAACATGGCTTGCCAGTTGGCAGAACGTGTAGGCATTAAGGTGAAACAAGTGCTGACTCACGACGATATCAGCGCCGGTATCGGTGCCGACATCAACGACCGTCGCGGCTTGGCCGGTTGTGTGCCTTTGTATAAAATATTAGGTGCTGCAGCCGAAGAAGGCAAGACGCTTGACGAGCTGGTCGAAATCGCCGAACGCTATAACAACAACGTCGCTACTCTGGCCGTTGCCATGCGCTCTTGTACGCATCCGCAGAACGGCGGTACGATCACCGACCTGCCCCAGGGCATCATGGAGATCGGTATGGGACAGCACGGCGAAGGCGGTGGAGGACAGAAACCGCTTGTTTCTGCCGACGATACGGCTGCCGGGATGGTAGACCTGCTTTGCCAGCAGCTCAAGCCGAAGGCTGGCGACAAGATGATGCTTATCATCAACGGCGTAGGAGCGACTACCCACATGGAGTTGAACATCATCTTCCGTAAGGCCTACAAGGAACTGGAAGCCCGTGGCCTCCAGGTTGTCGTAAGCCGCATCCAGGAAATCCTGACCGTACAGGAACAGGCCGGTTTCCAGATGATCATGGCTATCCTCGACGAAGATCATATCGACTATCTGAAGAACAAACGTGCTGATGCACCTTACTGGACAACAATCGGTAAATAAACGAGATATGAAACAACTGACTATCGAAAACTTCAAGGCGATGCTCGACAACGCCTTGAAGAACATCAAAGAACGCGAAGACGAATTTTCTAAACTGGACGCCGTTATCGGTGACGGTGACCACGGCCAGGCAATCGTGACAGCCATGTCCGCTATCGTGGCTACGGCCCAGAAAGGAACGGAGTTCAAAGCCATGCTGAACGATATGGGTTTTGACGTCATGTTGCAGGTAAGCGGTTCCACCAGTACGCTGTTGGGGGCTTTCTTCTTAGGTATGAGTGACCATGCTTCCGGTACGGAACTGGATGCAGCCGGAGTGAAAGCCATGTTTGCCGGCGGTCTTGCCAACGTGCAGAAACAGACGAAAGCCCAGAAAGGCGACAAGACCATGATGGACGCCCTGATCCCGGCTGTGGAAGCGATCCAGGCATGTCCTTCGGACGATATCAAGGAAATCCTCGAAGCCGGAGCGAAAGCCGCCCTTGCCGGTGCTGCTTCGACCGTAGAAATGAAAGCCAACTTCGGCCGTGCCCGTAACTACGGCGAACGTTCCGTCGGTTATGCCGACAGCGGTGCAACCTCTTGGAGTTGCATGTTTGAATCGTTCGCACAAGCGCTTTGAGAAATTAAGAATTAAGAATTAAAAATTAAGAAAGGAAAAAAGCTATGGCAGATATGGATGGGTTCAGAGAAGCGAATAATTTCGGCTTCGGACAAACTTCCCAATTTGACAATTTTCATGTAAAAGGTGCGTCTAACTACTCTTGGGGTATGAAAGACCGCCTCTCTCGTATCTTCAACCCGAAAACAGGCCGTGCCGTTATGTTGGCATTCGACCACGGGTTTATCATGGGTCCGACTTCAGGTTTGGAACGTATCGACCTGAATATCGTTCCCCTCGTACAATATGCCGACTGTATCATGTGTACGCGCGGTATCTTGCAGACTTCCATTCCCGCCAACATCAACAAGCCCGTCTGCCTCCGTTCGGATGCCGGTTCTACGATCCTGACGGAATTGAACCGTAACGTCTTGATCGATATCGAAGATGCGATCCGTTACAATGCTTCCGCTATGGCAGTCATGTTCTCTGCCGGCGACGGCGAACAGGAAGCCATCACGGCAGCCAACTTGGTGGAAGCTGTCGATATGGGAAACCGCTATGGCATCCCCGTCATGGGTGTGACGGCTGTCGGCAAACAGATGGCACGCGACTCCCGTTACTTCGCACTCGCATCGCGCGTATGCGCCGAGAACGGTGCTTCTATCGTGAAGACTTACTACTGCGACGGTTTCGAAAAGGTAGCTGCCGCCTGTCCGGTTCCCGTTGTGATCGCCGGAGGTAAGAAACTGCCTGAAAAGGAAGCACTCGAACTTTGCTACAACGCCGTTAACGACGGTGCTGCCGGTGTCGATATGGGACGTAACGTCTTCCAGAGCGAAAACCCTGCCGCCATGATCCAGGCCGTACACGCTGTCGTACACGAAGGCTTGACACCGGAACAAGGTTTCGAAATGTTCAAGGATTTACAATAATGTGCTAATGGGTCAATATGCCAATGTACCAATGGAATGAATGTCCCATTTGGAGTATTTCACCGGCATATTGGCACATTCGCAAATTGATAAATTATTAGTTATGCATAAATTATTTACTTATCTCTGTTCCGCATTGTTGCTGGTAACCGCTACATCCTGCGAGAAGAAGACAGAAAAATTGCTGTTGGGCGGTTCCGGCTGGAACAAGATCGTGATCATCGATAAGAACACCAAGCAGGTAGAGTGGGAGCATCCCCTCGAAAAAGGCTGGGAATGCAACTCCGCTGTTGCCACTCCCGACGGGAATATCCTCTTTGCCTATGCCAGAGGTGCGAAGCTGATCGACCGCAACCATCAGGAGATCTGGAATATTGCCGCTCCCGATACCTGTGAGATGCAGACTGCCCGCGTGTTGCCCGACGGTAACTATCTTTTGGGTTGGGTAGGCCATCCGGCTGTCATCATGGAGGTGAGCCCGAAGGGAGAAATCCTGTCGCGTACCGAATATGAGACAGGCATCGAACATCCGCATGCCCAGTTCCGCCAGCTGAACAAGAATGCCCGCGGTAACTACCTGATGCCCCTCTTTGCCACTTCCGACGTGCGCGAGATCTCTCCGCGAGGCGAAGTCGTGAAGATCACCCGTCTCGAAGGAACACCCTTCACGACATTGGCATTGGCTAACGGGAACCATTGGGTTGCCTGTGGTGACGGTCACTCCCTGATGGAAGTGAACCTCGACAACGGTGAAGTAGCCCGCCGTTACGGTGAGAACGATATCAAAGGAGCCCGCCTGTTCTTCGTCGCCGGCTTGCTTCCTGCAAAGGATGGCGGCCTGTACGTCTGCAACTGGCAGGGACATGACAAGAATGCCGTAGAGGCCAACAGCCCCCAGGTATTCGAAATCAATGATAAAGGTGAAGTGATCTGGAATCTGAACGATAACGAAAAGTTCGGTATGATTTCTACGATTAGCACGATCGAATAAGCCGTCTTTATTTGGATCATAAAAGGGTATGTCATTCATTTGATGTACCCTTTTTTCATTTACCCCTTCCTACCTCCGTTTTTCTAAAAAAGAGATTAAAACTATCAATCTCTGCTAAAGCTCCGTAAAAATAAAATGACTAAAAAAAACGTACGTTTTTTTTAGTCATTTAGAGGAAGCAAATATACTTAAAATCTTTGAATATCAAATATTCTTATTTGTTTTTTATTTTCTTGTCAGTCAGATGTATCAATGGATAGATCTGATACTCTCTGATAGTCAGCCATTAACAATATTTCAGATATAAAATGACTAAAAAAAACGTACGTTTTTTTAGTCATTTAGAAGACGATTAATCATCATATAACCAATTTGTTACGCCTTCCCTGCTTTTGGGACTGACGAACTTTGGTATGAAATAATATGTATGATAATTTATTGCAAATGAGCTACTTGTGATAAGTGGTTAAGAAAGGAAAAATCAAGATTGATTATCCTTCATTGTTATACGGTTGAAAAAGTGCGGCTGAAATTACACTATTTAGAAATAGTCTAATTTGTAATTAGAATGAAATTTTTCAATAATAAATGATAATCATATATTATTTTATAGATGTCATTAAGGTTGTATCTAACTATAATAGCAAGGAAATATTCTTGTGAATTAAAGTGAATAATAAAATTAATACATGATTATCATACATTTTTGCAAAAATTCGGATGTGATTGATAATTAAGCTATTAAAATTCGAAAAAGTTTGAATATCAAAGAAATTGAATATCTTTGCACTGTCAAAATAAAATATTATTTATCGCCTGAAGAGGTATTTAAATACCTCTTATTTTGTACTTTAAAGTACAAAATTTCTACTGTTTCTAATACAAATTAATGATATTTTATTTTGAGATTTTGTAGCCAAGATTTTTCGATTACGTTGTCTGTATCGGGACTGACGAACTTTTGTGTGGGGTAATAAATGTTTTAATTATATGAAAATCAATTATTTACTATTAAGGCTGACGCGAGAGAAATATATCAATCGTTGGGTTATTCTCCTGATTGATCTGTTTCTTTCTGTTTTTTCGACCATCACTTCCTTGGCTTTAATCAGCTACATTTTAGATTGTGACTATTCCAACCAAGTTGTATTCAGAGTCTTTTTAGCTTCGGCGTTTTGTAGCATCGTCAGTTTTTTTGTTTGTCAGACCTATAAAGGAATTATCCGTCACTCTGCTTTTACCGAGACAGGGCGTATCGCTATGGCCTCCTCCCTGAAAGTGGCGATCGTTCTGCCTGTCCTTTTCCTGCTGACTGAAACCTTTTCTTTCCGTAGCTTCCTGCTAGGGAGTGTGATCGATTTCTTTCTCACCTTCTTTATCTTGACGATTTTCCGTGTCTTCCTGATCACGGGCTATACTTTTATGATAAGTAGCATGACTTCCCGTAGTAAAGATAAACTGTTGGTTTTCGGGCATGAAAAATCTTCTCCGGCATTCTTGAACGACTCGTTTTTACGTGAAAACTCGTCCTATCAGGTCGAAGGTTTTCTCCGTTTCGGACCGAGAATCTCCATGCGTATAGGAATCTATAAAGTCTATTTTGTATCCGACCAGGCAGAATTCAACCGCTTGGTGAACCGCTATAACAT
>OGPZ01000963.1_pt1 | contig 22523 bp, 11 predicted proteins | sample 1553111 | NCBI WGS metagenome assembly OGPZ01 (sample SAMEA2579968, study PRJEB22360) | human gut metagenome
TGTTTCAAGATTACAAAGATAAAAAAAGTCGGCTTATGAAGCACGACTTTTCTATTTTCAATTCTTGAAGAATCCGTTATCTTCCCATTTTCCGGCTTCTTGTGGTAATGCAGAAGCTGCACTGATATCAATCGGTAACCATACTTCCATATCACCCTCACCACGATGAGCCCAGGCATAATAAGGAATTAAGGTCAATTCTACGTCTTTCGTAGCCAGTTTCCCGTTCTTATCGTAACTTAAAGTCTGGGCATCGGTGATGATTTGATTTACTCCGTAGAGGAGCTCCGGTTTCTCAATGATTTTAAATTGAGGATGCTGATTGAGAAGTACAGTATGTACATTACATTTGTTGTCAGGCCATTCAGCACAATATACTATCGGGCCACGTTCAACGGCAACACGTCCTTTATCGTCGATTACTTTTTCATTCGCTTTGACGATGCGGGTAGGCATATCCAAATGAACTTCTACTACGTCTCCTTTTCTCCATTTACGCTCGATACTTAGATAACCGTTATTCAGTTCATTAGGTACTTCCTGTCCGTTCACGGTCACTCGATAAGTCGGTTTCTGATGATCGGCATAAGTATATAAATCACTAGGCAGTACTTCTCCGCGTACCCATCCCGGAATACGGAGTTTCAAGGCGAATTCTTGATTGGCTTGCATTACTTTCACACGAATGTCTTCCTTCCAGGGATAACCGGTTTCTTGTTCCAACACCACTTTCTTCTTGTTTACATTCAATTCGGCTTTATTGGAAAGATACAGATTGACATATACCTGATTATCTTTGACTGCATACACATAGCCGGGAAGTGACGGAATAAAACGGCTGATATTGGAAGGGCAGCAAGCACATCCGAACCATGGCTTGCGGCTATATCCTCCACTGGAAGACAGTGGGTTGGGATAGAAGAAAGAACCGCCATCCAATGATACTCCGGATATTAATCCATTATATAGCGTGCGTTCCAATACATCGAAATATTTGGCATCGCCATGAAGCAGAAAGAGGCGATAATTCATATATACATTACCAATGGCCGCACAAGTTTCACAATAAGCGGAATGATTGGGTAACTCATAATTGTCGCCGAAAGCCTCACCAGCATGTCGTGCGCCGATACCGCCTGTAAGATAAATCTTCTTGGAAACGATATTGTCCCAAATCTTGTCGATTGCTTTGATATAACTGCTGTCTCCGGTGATTGCTGCTACATCTGCCATACCTGAATACATATAAGCCGCACGTACGGCATGTCCCACAGCTTCATCCTGTTCCACTACCGGTTTGTGTGCCTGACTATAAGCGTCTTTCCGGCTGGTATAGCCACGTGCATCCAGGAAGAATTTGGCTTGGTCAAGATATTTCTTATTTCCTGTCACCAGATATAATTTGGCCAATGCCATCTCTGCTATCTGATGTCCCGGAACCAATCTTTTTTGTTGTGGTCCGTCTCCTATCTCCCGGCAGACACAATCTGCATATTTAATGGCGATATCAAGAAAATTGCGTTTACCCGTAGCCTGATAGTGTGCGATGGCTCCCTCTATCATATGCCCTAAATTGTAAAACTCATGACTTAGATTTTCTACAGCTACCCAACGCTCTTTTCCAGCCCATTCATGCGGATGTTTGGGATTCATCGTACGGGCAGTATATAGATAGCCGTCCGGTTCTTGTGCTCCGGCAACAATTACGAGTACGCTGTCGATATACTTCTGTAGTTTCTTGTCTGGGTAAGTCTGCAAGGAGTAGCTGGCTCCTTCAATGGTCTTGTATACATCTGTGTCATCAAAAGAAAGCCCCTCCACTTTGTAAGTTTCGCTAGGGTGAGCTGCTTTCACAAAATTCTCATATCTTCCTGTCTCTTCACATTTGCTGAATGCCAAAGGGATAGTCACTTCACGACTTGCTTTGAGACGCTGTCCCCAAAAGGAGTCTGTTACTTTGACGGAGGTAAAAGGAACAGGATCTATGGGATACCCATGATTAAGTTGTGCTTTTCCTGTTATGCAGGTAAAAGTAAGTAATGCGATAGTTAGAACATTTTTCATCTGGTATTATTTAAATATTGATTTAGTGTGATGATTTAATTTTATGAATGAAAGGAATATCTGCAGAACCGAATTCTAGTGTTTTTACTTTACAATGAGACTAACGATGTTAAGGTGTAGGAATTACCTGTCTGATGGTCCCGTCTTCATTAAATTCCATCCGGTCCATGCATACTTCACGGTGCCATCCTGGTCCATGTTTCAGATACTCTTTATTAATACGATGATATATGATAAACCACCTGTCTTTCTTGTTAGGAATTTGAAGAACCGAGCAATGTGCCGGACCATAAATCTCTTCTTTAGGAGATTGTATCAGGACAATCGGATCTTTGGCAACCTGGATAGGTCCTAATGGAGAATCGCTGGTACCGTATGCTACATGATAATTGGGTGATCCTGTATCGTCAACAGACCAAAGGAAATAATACAATCCTTTTCGAAAGAATATATAAGGGGCTTCCCGGAAAGCGTACGTTTGCAGAGTTCCACCCTCTGGAGTCATCACTTTGATGGTTTCTTCCTTGATGGATACCATGTCATCGTTCAATTCGGCTCCCGCCATATATCCGTTACCCCAATACAGGTAGCTTTTGCCGGAAACGGGATCAGTAAATACGTCTACATCTATTTGTTGACCTCGTCCTACGGGAGAAGAAGTAACTATTGGTCTTCCTAAATCGGTGAAAGGGCCAGTGGGGGAATCGGCTATCGCTACTCCTATCTGTTTACCTTTGTTAGTGACGGGATTAGCACTGTAATAAAAGAAATATTTATATTTTCCATCTATTTTCTTCTCTTCAATACAGGGGGCCCATGCATTACCATTGGCCCATGATACATCTTTTAGCATGTCCAATATCACTCTTTCTTCTTTCCATTTTTTCAAATCTTTCGATGAAAAGACCTTGAAATAACTTCCTCCCCATCCGGGAAAACCATCACTGGTGGGATAGATATAGTAACGTTTGGTTTGCTGGGAGTATAAAACTTCCGGATCGGCATGAAAGCCGGGCAAGATAGGGTTGTGAGACTTTTTGTTTTGCGCTGTCATTGGGATTGCTCCAATGATGATGAGGCATAAACATACTAAAAATAATTTAATAAGCAAATGTTTCATGTTGAGGTATTGATTTGATTCGATGATACAAAAATACTCTTTCTTTTCTTAATCTTAGGACTATAAATCTTTCAAAGAAGACTATATATCATTCAACACTGCAATGTGGTGAGTATACAGAATGAATAGGATGAATTTTCAATTAAAAAAGTCTGATTATCGGTATATCGGGTTGTACATGACATATAACTTTCTAATCGGCTTGGGGCTTAATCTTTTTATTCATATTTTTGGTCGTTAATACATATATAGATTAATCTTTATTTATTATATTTGTACTATTGCAAAAATCTAATCATATGAAAAATACAAGCACCTTTAGTCTTTTCTGTAAGTCAAGTTTTCTTCTAGTAATTATTTTCACTCCTATTTTATGCCTTGCTGCAGAAGATAATCTTATTCATCATTTGAAATTCAAGCAGCTCACAACTCCGCGTTCTTTACCGACCAATGAAGTGCAGAAAGTATATCAGGATAAGGATGGGTTTATGTGGTTTGCCACGCGTAATGGTTTCTGCCGTTATGATGGATATGAAACTACTTTTTATAAATCCAATCTTTATACACCCGATCTTTTGACTGGTAATAGTATCTCTTGTCTGGTTGACGACAATAATAATCGCCTGTGGATTGGTACGGCAGAGGGATTAAATGTTTTAAATAAAACGACAGGAGAAGTTCGGAAATATCCGACGTCGTCCTTTCCTAATTATACCATCGCCTGTATGTGTGTGACTCGTGATAATACACTTTGGGTGGGAACGGATTGGGGACTTTGTCGCTACGTACCCGAACAAGATTCCTTTGTGGTATGCGGAGATGAGTTTGGTGAAGGAAGATTGAGGGATGCGACCATCAAATCCTTATTTGAAGATTCTGACGGTGACCTTTGGATAGGAACATGGGCACAAGGGCTATATCGCTATTCTCCGATCACAGGTAAAGTGGAAGTTTACCCGAGGATTAATGAGCAGAATTCATCTCATGTGATTTATGAAGATTTTAATAAGAATATATGGGTCGGAAGCTGGGGATACGGACTTTTCAAACTGGAAAATCCGAAAGATATGGAGCGGGTTTCTTATGTCCGTTACCTGCACGAAACCGGAAATGAAAATAGTTTATCTGATAATATAGTATATGATATAGCTGAGGATATAAATACTCATACATTGTGGGTGGGTACTCGTAGCGGATTGAGCATATTGATGTATCCGGAACAGAAATCCTTTATTAATTACAAATCGGGAAAGTCTGCTTATCGTATTCCGTCGGACGAGATTAACTCTGTGATGCGCGATAAACAAGGTAATATGTGGATTGGCACTATCGGAGGAGGTGTCTTGATGGCTGATACTCGTCAGCCGTTGTTTACATTGCATACGCTGCATTTTGGTAATGAAGATATTCCCTCTACTTCCGTCCGTACATTGTTTGCGGATGCGGACCGAAATTTGTGGATTGGGGTTGGTAGTTATGGATTGGCTTGTCAGGAATACGCTACGGGAGAACTGAAGATGTATTCGCACATTCCTGAGTTTGCTAATTTTCCTGTTCTGCCGTCTCTTTTTTCTGTAGTTCAGCGTAAAAAGAGTGGTGAGATATGGTTTGGTATGTATAATGGTGGTATTCTGATTTATCGCAAAGGAGAAAAGGTACGGCAATTGTCCCCGGATAATTGCGAGTTTCTGACTTCGCATACGGTGTCGGCTTTGTATGAGGACCATCAGGGAAATTGCTGGGTGGGTACGCGTGGAGGTCTGGGAGTAAGTATGGCTGATGGAACGAGTTATCGTTTTGGTAAGATAAATTTCAATGATAGTTTGTCTGCTGAATGGCTCTATGTGAGAGATATTATAAAGGATATGGATAACAGTGTATGGTTGGCAACTGCTAATTTGGGAATCATTCATATAACAGGAGATATAAAAGATCCTTCTTCTTTGAAATACGAGAATTATAGTTTTCATAACCAGAAGTTAATTACTAATACGGTTCTTTGCCTCCATGTCGATCGTTTTGGACGGTTATGGGCTGGTACCGAAGGAGGAGGATTATACTTGTACGACCGGAACAATAAAAGTTTTGAAGAAAAAAATCGCAAGTATAGCATTCCGGGAGATATAATTGTAAGCATTGAGGAGGATAAAAGTGGTGGGTTATGGTTGGGAACGACTTCGGGATTGGTAAATCTCCAAGTAGCAGCTGTAGGAAAAGACTTTTCAACTCGGATTTATACTTCGGCTGATGGTTTGCAGGATAATTTTATTGTCAACTCTTCATGTACTCGTGGTGGAGAACTTTTTTTTGGAGGACATAAAGGATATAATAGCTTTTCTCCGGATAAAATGGAAATTCCGTCTTTAGAAACCACTTTTCTGATAACAGATATTAAAGTTTTCAATCATCCTTTCAGTAGTTTGTCGGCTGATTTGAGACAGAAGATTTCATCGGCTATGCCTACCTATGCAAGTAAAATAGAATTACCTTATAAATATAATAACTTCAGTATCGAATTTGCAGCTCTCACTTATAACAATCCGGAGTTGAACAGGTATGCTTATCGGCTGGTGAATTTCGATCGTGACTGGCAATATACGGATGCCAACCGTCGCTTTGCGTATTACAACAATCTGCCGAGCGGGAAATATACATTCCAGCTAAAGGCTACTAATGAGAATGGCGTATGGAGTGGCTATATACGTGAACTGACAGTGGTGGTATTACCTCCATTCTGGGCTACTTGGTGGGCTTATCTGCTATACGTAGCATTGACTTTAGCTATTATTGTTTACTTTTACCGCGCGGCAAAGAATCGAATTTTATTGAGAAACGAGCTCCGGCTTCGCGAAATGGAAAAGGCTAAGGCTGAAGAACTGAATCATGCCAAACTGCAATTCTTTACTAATATAACGCATGAATTATTAACTCCGTTGACTATAATCTCGGCTACTGTGGATGAATTGAAGATTCAAGCTCCGACTCATAACGACCTGTACACTGTTATGAATAGTAATATTCAACGTTTGATACGCCTACTGCAACAAATCCTGGAGTTTCGTAAAGCAGAAACAGGTAATCTGAAACTTCGCGTTTCGCCGGGAGATATTGTCAGCTTTGTGAAAAAGGAAGCGGAGAGCTTCCAGCCTTTAGTGAAAAAACGCAAAATACATTTCTCTACTGTCTACGATCCGGATTCTATTGTAGGTTATTTCGATACGGATAAATTGGATAAAATATTATATAATTTATTATCCAATGCTGCTAAATATAATAAAGAGGGTGGTTTTATTCAGGTGACTTTGTCTTATGATGAAAACAAGGACTTCGTGCTTTTGCGGATCAAAGATAATGGAAAAGGAATTTCGCGAGAAAAGCAAAAAACGCTATTCCTGCGTTTCTATGAAGGTGATTATCGGAAGTTTAATACGATTGGAACAGGTATTGGACTCTCATTAACGAAAGACTTGGTAGAGCTGCATGAGGGAACCATCCAAGTGGAAAGTGAAGAGGGACAGGGTACGGAGTTTATTGTTAGATTTCCTATTGAACGTTCTTATTATAAGGAAGAGCAAATTGATGATGAAGCTATTTTATCCGTACAGAATGTAGTGACTTATGAGGGTATGAGCGAGGAATCAGAGAAGGAAGTTCTGGAAACGGCTACGAAATCTAATTCTGTCTTGGTGGTCGAAGATAATGAAGAGCTATTGCAGTTAATGATGAAATTGTTGAGCCGTGATTACAACGTCTTCACTGCGGAAAATGGAAAAGAGGGAATTGCAGTATTAGAGAATGAAGATATCGACTTGATTGTTTCTGATGTGATGATGCCGGAAATGGATGGGATCGAGTTTTGTAAATATGTGAAAGGTAATTTGGAAATCAGCCATATACCTGTCATCTTGTTAACTGCTAAAAATAAGGAAGAAGACCGTGCGGAAGCATACGAAGTAGGGGCTGATGCTTTTATCAGTAAGCCTTTTAATCTGACAGTTCTCCATGCCCGTATCCGTAATCTGTTGAAATATAAAGAGCGCATGGCACGCGACTTTAATAATCAACTGGTATTCGAAGTGAAAGACCTGAACTACACAAGCTTGGATGAGGACTTTATTCAACGGGCTATTGAGTGTGTGAATAATCATCTGGAGGATGCGGAATTCGATCAACCACAGTTTGCGGATGAAATGCTGACCAGTAAATCAACTTTATATAAGAAACTGAAATCTTTGACAGGGCTGAACACCTCGGCCTTTATTCGTAATGTTCGTATGAAAGCGGCTTGCCGTATTATGGAAGAAAAAGGAACTGTTAATATTCGCGTATCTGAACTGGCTTATGCAGTCGGCTTCAATGATCCGAAATATTTCAGTGCCTGTTTCAAAAAAGAATTCGGAATGTTACCGTCCGAATACATGGAACGTTTCGTTTTATCTTCCGGTGAGGAATAGAAAAGTAGAATTATAACTCAAAGAGGTGGAATAACGCAAATTCTACCTGTAATATCTATTATTGGAGCCCGTTTCGAAGGGCTCCTTGTATTTTTGTACCAGTGATTTCAATAGGTGTTCTTATATATGTTTTGTTTGTATAATAACTGAGTATTATAATCTTTAAACTTTAAATTGAATTATGAAAAGTACAAGGAAAAACTTTTCGGTCCTTCCAATAGGACTACGAACTTTCGTTCTTGCTACTGCTGCTTTCACTGCTGTATCGTGTAGTGACGATAAGAAAGGTGGAAGTGAGTATGACCCAAATCTCCCGGTTAAAATTGGTGAGTTAAATCCTGCTACGGGGGGATACTTTGATAAAGTGATTCTTCAGGGAGAAAACTTTGGAAATGATCCTAAAAGGGTACGCGTGTTCTTTAATAAAAAAGAAGCGATAGTAGTCGGGGCATCCGGTGATCGTGTGTTGGTGCATGTACCGAAACTTCCGGGTGAGGATTGTAAGATTGGTATGCTTTTGAATGGCAATACCAAGGATACCATTTTTAGTGAGAAGCGCTTTGAATATGTAAAGAATTTCCAATTGCAGTATGTTGCTGGGCAGTTAAATTCAAACACTAATTACTTTGATGAGGGGGATTTGCAGACGACGGTCTTTGGTAATGGAATGCAATATTTGGCATGTGATCCCCAAGGAATTATTTATATGAATCACAAGGGGGAAAATTGTAATGGGAGTTTGGTATATATCAATGAACCTGAAAACTTTACTAAATTCTTGGTTTGTGGAAGTCAAAACAATGTTGGAGGAGCACCACAGGCTCCTGTGTATGATAAAGAAACCGGAATGGTGTATTATTGTGCCCATAATGCACCTTATTTTTGGCAAGTTGATCCAAGTGATTCATGGTCGTTCACTAAAAAACAATTACTTGCTCCCAATGAAGTATATCAGGAAAAAGGGTATCGTCCTTTGCCTAGCGGACGAAAGTTGGAGTATATGTATTCTTTTGCGTATTGTGAGGATGGCTTTTTATATTGCCGTGCATACAATAGTACTTTTTTCCGCTTTAAATTATCTGATCGCGTATATGATGTTGTGGCAGAGTCGTGTCCCACGGGAGCAGCGGATGCATATCTTTGTACAGATCCTGATGATCCTACAAAGATTTATTGTTCATTGGCGCAATTCAATATCATTACATGTATTGATATAACAAAAGATCCAGTTACTGACCCGGATAACTTTGAAAAAATAGTTTGTGGAATAAAAGGAACTGGAGATTATCAGGACGGGCACGTAGGTATTGCCCGATTGAATTCACCGCAGCAGATTCTGCCGATGAGGGATCCGGAGACGAATGAAAAAGTGATTTATATCTGTGACATGAATAACAATTGTGTACGTCAGTTTAATGTAGATACTCAAATCATGAAAACTGTTGCCGGAATTGGAAAGAAAGCAGGGTATGCTACGGGAAGTCCGGAAGTCTCTAAGATGAATAAGCCTGTTGGAATCTGTATTACTCCCGAAAATGATATCTATGTGGCGGATGCGGGAAATAAGGTCATAATGAAAATTGCGTTTTTATAATAGTAATGTGTCTTAAAGAATAATATAATGAAATCTTATATAACAAATAGAATTTGCTTCATGCTACTTTTTTGCTTTATAGCAGCGGTGGCGCAGGCGCAGCAGAAGTTCACTATATCCGGTACGGTAGTGGATGAACTGGGAGGAAATGTTCCTGGTGTCAGTGTATATGTGAAAGATAAGGCAGGGGTCGGAACAAGTACCGATTTGAATGGTAAATTTGTTTTGAATGTAGAACGCGGTGATAAACTTCAATTCAGTTTCATAGGCTACAGAAAACATGAATATCTGGCCCTGAAAGCGGAAAAGAATCTGGTAATCAAATTGGAACCGGATGTAAGTGCCCTTGAAGAAGTGGTAGTAGAGGCTTATGGTAGCAGAACCCGTAAAATTACCACTACCGGTGCTGTTACTTCCATGGATATTGCAGAATTGCAGACTCCTGCCACCAATCTGGCAAATATGCTAGGTGGACGTGTTGCGGGTATTATCTCTACCCAGGCAAGTGGCGAACCTGGCAAAAATATCTCCGAGTTCTGGATACGTGGTATCGGTACTTTTGGAGCTAACGCATCAGCTCTTGTTCTGATTGATGGTTTGGAAGGGAGTTTGAATGATGTAGACCCTGCCGATTTGGAAAGTTTTTCAGTATTGAAAGATGCTTCTGCAACAGCGATGTATGGTGTGCGTGGTGCAAATGGTGTAGTACTTGTGACTACCAAGCGCGGAAAGCAGGAGAAGTTGAAATTTACGGCACGTGCCAATGCCACTATATCCTGGCTGAAACGACTACCTGAATATTGCGGCGCTTATGATTATGCAAAACTGGCCAATGAAGCGTTGGCCGTACGGGGAGATGATCCTAAGTACACGGATCAGGAACTCGAAATCATACAATATGGACTTGATCCTGATCTTTATCCGGACGTAAACTGGCAGGATGAAATTCTTAATAAATCGTATTGGCAGCAAACTTATTACTTAAGTGCTCGGGGTGGTGGTAGTATTGCCCGCTATTTTATCAGTTTAAACGCTTCTAACGAAACATCTGCTTATAAACAGGATAAAAATAGTAAATATTTTAAAGGACTGGCTTACAATACATTTGGTATGCGTGCCAACATTGACATTAATCTGACGAAATCCACTACGTTATATTTTGGTGTGAATGCTAATAAATCGATCAATAACCAGCCGGGGGCGGCAAATACGGACTGGATATGGTCGGCATGCAGCAAATTGACTCCACTTGCTATACCGGTTGTGTATTCTAATGGTATGTTACCTTCTGCTAACGGGATAGAGGATGAAGTATCCCCTTATGTGATTCTGAATCATACGGGGCTGAAACAGATAGAAGACTTCAGATCAATTTATACTCTTAGTTTGAACCAGGATTTGGGCATGTTTATCAAGGGATTGAAGTTAAATGTACAAGGAGCTTATACTAGTAACAGCAATTTTAGTGAAACGCGTTATATCATACCGGAATTATGGTATTATGATAAACGAAATGCCGCAGGAGAACTGGCTGGAACACGGCAAACCTATCGAAAGACTGTTACTTATGGCAGATCGGAAAGCCAATATCGTAAGTATTTCATGCAGGCCACGATGAACTGGGCACATGATCTTGGAAACGGACATACACTTTCTGCGCTTGCACATTATGAAATGAGTGATGAGAAGACTTCCAGTCAGTCATGGGATGAGGATCGTAAAGTGGATGATCCCATGTTAGCAATCCCTGTTCGCTATCAGGGCATTTCCGGAAAAGTAGGTTATAATTACAATGATACGTATTTGTTGGATGCTAATTTTGGCTATACCGGTTCAGAGAACTTCCAGCCGGGACGTCAATTCGGATTCTTTCCATCCATATCAGGCGGATGGGTTCCCAGCAGTTATCAGTGGGTAAAGGATAAAATGCCATGGCTGAATTATTTCAAAATTCGTGCTTCTTACGGTTTGGTAGGTAACGACCGTATTACCAAAAAGCGCTTCCCATATTTGACTAATATCAATGTTGACAATGGAAAACATACAAACTGGCGGTACATCCATGGTAGTATTACGGAATCAATCATCGGAGCTGATAATTTGGAATGGGAAAAGGCCAAAAAGTTTGATGTCGGTATAGAAGGAAAACTGTTTAAGGATAAGATTGATTTTGTGGTGGACTTTTTCCGTGACACCCGTGATGGTATTTTCCAGGAGCGTAAGCAGGTACCCGATTTCGTTGGTTTGGTCAATATGCCTTTCGGAAATGTAGGTAGTATGGTCAGCTGGGGAAGTGATGGAAATATTGCATTCCACCATCGCATCAATAAAGATATGGAGTTTACTGTTCGTGGTAATTTTACTTATTCTACTAATAAAGTAAACTATTTTGAAGAGGCGGATACTAAGTATGAATATACGTCTGCAACAGGTCGTCCGCATGGGTATATGAAAGGATACATTGCTTTGGGACTTTTCAAAGATCAGGAAGAAATAGATAATAGTCCGAAGCAGGATTTTGGTACTTATCTGCCCGGTGATATCAAATATAAGGATGTGAATGGAGACGGTGTCGTTAATAGCGATGATCAAGTGCCAATCAGTTACAGTGATTACCCACGTTTGATGTATGGTTTCGGAGGTGAATTCCGTTGGAAGAAACTGACGGTGGGTATACGTTTCAGTGGAACTGGGAATATAGACTACTACAAGGTATGGACAGATGGTAGCAACAATGTAGGATACGTGCCTTTCTATAATGATAAATTGGGCAATGTACTTACGATTGTTGCCGATCCTGCAAACCGCTGGATACCGGCTGACTACGACGATCCCAGCATACCTGCAAGTATGAGAGAGAATCCGAATGCCATGTTTCCTCGTTTGAGCTATGGCGCAAACAAAAACAACTCACAATCGTCTACTTTCTGGAAAGGGAACCGCAAATATCTGCGGTTGGATGAAATTAGTGTCAATTATAATTTGACTCATAGAATGCTGAAGTCTATCGGCATCAATTCTGTAGATTTGGCTTTGGTGGCGAATAATCTGCATACATGGGATAATGTGAAACTATTTGATCCTGAAATCGCAACAGCGAACGGACGTAAATATCCCATACCGGGACGTGTAAGTTTACAGGCCATTGTTAACTTCTAAATGTAAATAAAAAAAGGTTATGAAAAAAGATATACTATTTAAGCCGTTTCGAGCTTTATTTTTAGCTTTTGCTTTGCTCTTTGGTATTTGCTTTTCATCATGTAATTTTTTGAGAGTAGATGACTACTTTGATGATACGATGAAATTTGACAGTATCTTTACGAAATATGATTATCTGGTGCAATATATGTGGGGTACAACAGATCAGTTCCCTGATGAAAGTAGGATCTATATAAAACCGACTTCTCCCGGACCTTTGGCTACTGATGAGATGTTTACGAGTTTTCAGGCCAAGGACGGACCTCATGGACTTTATTATGCATTAGGTGGAATCAACGCCGATAATATAGGTAGCTACGATATCAATATATGGGGAAAGATGTATCAGATCATTCGTAAATGTAATAATATTCTTACAAGAAAGAATGAAGCTGGGCTGACTGCTGTACAAGATGAAGAAATTACAGGCTATACTCATATGATACGTGGTTATGCATATTATAATTTGATACAGGCTTATGGTCCGTGCATTATATTGGGAGATAATATATTGCCCAATAATGAGCAACCTGCAGCATATAATTATTCCCGTTCCACTTATGATGAATGCGTTGACTATTGTTGCAATGAATTGGAACTGGCCGCTAAGTATATACCGAAAGATTTGACTTCGAATTTCTTTGGAAGACCATCCCGAGGAGCTGCTTTTGCATTAATAGCCCGTTTGCGGTTACAGCAGGCAAGTCCTCTTTATAATGGCGGACAGGCAGCGCGTACAACATTTGGCACGTGGAAGCGTTCGGAAGATGGAGCATATTATGTGAGTCAGACTTATGATGAAAGTCGTTGGGCGGTAGCTGCTGCAGCATGTAAGCGGGTGATTAAAATGGGGAAATATAAATTGCATACAGTGCTCGAGGATCCTAGTATGCCGGCACGTGCATTGCCTTCATCTGTTGATATTACAAATCCTGATTTTAAGAATATTGATTATTATCGTTCCTATTCTGAAATGTTCACAGGAGAAACTTTAGGAAGTAAGAATCCGGAATTCATTTGGGGAAAAGAATCCAGTGAGATGAGAGAGAAGACTCAACATAGCTTCCCTAACGAAGATTATATGGGAGGGTATAATGGCCTTTGTATTACCCAGAAACTGGTTGATGCGTATTATATGGTAGACGGACGTGATAAAAATAATGCGAGCGATGAGTATCCTTATCACGTAGCTTCGGGAGCGGTGACTGATGATTATTTTTCGACGAACGTAGAAGAGTTCTCCGGCTATAAAATCCCAGTTGGCGTATATGGTATGTATTTAAATCGTGAAAACCGCTTTTATGCTACAGTTGGTTTTTCCGGACGTTATTGGGCGGCTAATACTTGTACCGAAGGTATGTATAAAAACTATAATGTGTGGTATCATCAGATGAGCACAGGAGGTAGAGACTTGTTTTCCGGCAAAGGAGCGGCTGTGCGCAATCCTCTGGATTATCCTTCTACAGGATATGTGTTGACTAAATGGATTCATGCGGATGATGCCTGGAAAGGGAATGCGGCTAGCCGAATTGACAAGTTTTATCCAATCATCCGGTATGCAGAGATACTGTTGGGGTATGCGGAAGCGCTCAATCATTTGACTCGTAGTTATACTGTAGAATTACCTTCCGTGGGTGGTGGTAACCAACCGGCTGAGAGCTATACGGTGGATCATAATCCTTCTGAGATAAAGATTCATTTTGACCAGATACGTAATCGGGTAGGATTGCCGGGACTTACACCCGAAGAGATGGGTGCTGACGAGACTACGCTCGATAATATCATCAAGAGAGAATATATGATTGAGTTTGCTTGCGAAAACCGGAGATACTACGATGTTCGCCGTTGGGGCATGTATGAAGAAACAGAAAAAAACGGTATTTATGGCATGCATCTGGGAGAAGAAAAGTCGGGTTACTATCAGACACCGATTCCGGTCAATCAGGCTAATAATCGTAATCGGGTAATTGACCGGAAAATGATTTTGCTGCCTCTACCGAAATCGGAAGTGCGCCGTGTAGAGCACTTGGATCAGAATCCAGGTTGGGAGAGCTAATTGTTTAATTCAAAAGTAAAACAAGAAAAAAATGAAGACAAGATATATTCAAATAGCCTTTTTGACAGTCCTTCTGGGTGGAGGATTGGCGGCATGCACTAATGGCGATGAGTTTTTCAAGGATGAACGTTATAAGAAAATGATTTATGCCATAAGTGATAACGATCAGATATTTAATGCTGAATTTGAATTGACCAAGCAAGAGGAAATTGTCGGTGTACAGCCTTTTGCTGTAAGCGGTACCAATCCGATAGATCAGGATGTACATCTGACGGTGGAAAAAGATCCGGAATTATTGACGGAATATAATTATTCGCACTTCATGGATGAGACGGATAAGTATGCTCTTGCACTGGATGAGGGAGCTTATTCACTTCCTACGACATCCGTTGAGATCAAGGCAGGAGTTAACCCGAGTTACGAAGTTGGAAAATTACAGGTGAAAATAAAAACGTCGGTGCTTGAACAGTTGTCTTTGGATCAGACTTATTTTCTGACATTCCGTATTAAAGATGGGAGTCCTTATGAGATCAATGAAGAGAAAAGAAATGTTTTGTTTCGTGTTATGAAAAAGAACAAATACGCTTCTCAAAAGAATGCGACTTATTATATGTCCTCTGGATATATGGATGAATCTCCTATGGCGACCGACTCTAAGATCATAATGCCGGTGGCATACAATAAAATACGTGCTTATGTTGCCGGAAGGGTTTATAATGCCAGTGATACACAAGAGACTGTTAGTAAATACGCGATGGTGATTACCGTAGATGCGGACAATCAAGTTTCGATGTCTGTCTTCGATGCGGCAGGTACATTGAAAGTGGAAACGCTCACTCCGAGCGATGATCCGAATGATGGTTCTTATGGATATCGGAATTATTACAATCCTGAAACGAAGCAGTTCTTTTTATATTATCGCTTTGATGCTGGTGAAGGCTGGAAAGTTGTTCGTGAAATTCTGAAAGCTGAATCTACTCTTGGAAATTAAAAAAGTCATATTATTACTGTTGGTATTCTCCCCTCTGCTTTTTTTCTCTTGCAGAGGGGAGAAACAACCTCCTCTTTCATCTGCTTTGAAACAGTATGTAGCACAGGTGAAGAATAAAATACTGTGTCCCGTAGATATCGCTCCCGAAGATTCGGGATATTGGATTGGCACTTGCTGGAATCTGTATCAGTTGACCAATGATTCTTGTTTCCGCATTGAAGCGGAGAGGTGCATGGAAAAGATAAAACCGGTATGGGCGGACAATACTTTGACTTCAGACAAAGCATTGCGACTGTTTCTGGCTTTCGGCAAAGGCTTCGATGCTACAGGAGAACGTCGCTATAAACATGAAGTCTGGAATTTGGGAGACCGTTTGCTGGAAGATAGTTTGTGTATTGATCATAAAACAGTAGAAGCTTTATTATGGGGAACGGCACATAAAGGATGTCACTGCTTGAAAGAAGCAGCGATACGATGGGGAGCTCGGCAGAAACTTCCTCTAACAACAGTAGATGATATACAGGCTTTTGCTTCTTTATACATGTATACTGATAGCTTGATATATCTGAATGTTGTTTCTGATAGTAGAGAGAAGTCGTTAGTACATTCAACTTCCGATTCTATACATCTGGCTTCAGTCTATATCAGTGTTGCGAATCGGACAGATAACAAAGAATTGAAAAGCAAGGCCGCTGATTTGTTGACTCGCTTGCATTCTTTATCGGATCTTTCTTTTGAAGATGAATATTATTATGTGAATACTTTGTTGAATTCTAATTAATTGTAATTATGTATGGTGTGCTTAGTCAGAAAGGACAGATTATCATTAACTTGTTGCTTCTGCTTCCTTGGGTTAGTTTGCGGGCATCGCTTTCTGATACAATCTTTGCGCGATATTTTGCAATGTCGCAACAGTTTGCCGATGCTTATCCTCGCGAAAAAGCTCACTTGCATTTTGACAATACAAGCTATTATATCGGAGATACGATTTGGTTTAAGACCTATGTTGTGACAGCGGAAGACAACCTTCCTACCAATATCAGTACTCCTCTTTATGTAGAACTTCTCGGACAGTTGGGCAATGTAGTCGATAAAAAGATCGTTCGACTTCATCATGGCGAAGGACATGGACAGTTTATATTGAACAATGCGTTCTTTTCCGGTTATTACGAAATACGAGCCTATACCAAATGGATGCTGGCATTTGATGAGAAACAATATTTTTCAAGAACTTTTCCTGTTTACCGGAAAAAGTATAGTCCATCGGATGATGGACGTAGTATTACTACTTACCGTATGGACGATTCTATGAAGCAGCGTCCGTATACGAAAAAAAAGAAATTTACGCTTCGTTTCTTTCCTGAAGGAGGACAACTGGTGCAGGGACTACCATCGCTGGTAGCTTTCAAAGCCGAAAGTGATGAGGGAGCAGTGTCGGTGACAGGTACTGTCCGTTCTAAAGATGGTAGACAGTTGGCTACAATAACGACTGCTCATGATGGAATGGGGCGATTTAACTATACACCGATAGAAAAGTCTGCTGTGGCGGAAGTTTTCTATCAAGGAAAGCAATATACGTTTCCTCTCCCGGAAGTTTTACCTTTAGGATACAATTTGAATGTGCTCAATTGTGATGATGGGCTGGATATTAAAGTAACCCGGAACTCGGAGGGGTTGAATGATGGTCTGGCTCTGTTTATCTCTAGTCAGGGACGTCCTTTAACTTATGGAACAGTTCATTTTAATAATAAATTGGGATGTAAGATGCATATTCCCCGAGATATTCTGTCTGATGGTGTAATACAAGTTTCCCTGATTAATGAGGCAGGTTCCACTTTGTGCGAACGTTTCTGTTATGTGATGCCTGATGAAGAATTTCAATTAAAGGGAACCTCCGCTGCATCTTTTTATCGACCGTATGCTCCTGTCAGTTATCGCCTGTCCTTAAAAGACGTATCTGGAAATCCAGTAAAAGGGCATTTCTCTGTTGCTCTTCATGATCTATTGAACTCTGATTATCGGGAATATGACGATAATATTTATACCAGTTTACTTTTAACTTCGGACTTGAAAGGATACATTCATCAACCGGGATATTATTTTGCCGAACATTCGGAGGAACGGAAGGCGGAACTGGATATACTAATGATGATTCATGGCTGGCGCAAATATGATATGTCCCAGATTATCGGGACAGCTTCTTTTACTCCGTATTATGAACCGGAACAAAGTCTTATTCTACATGGTCAGATACGTTCTATGGCTTTTAGTAAGGAACAGAAATATATAGGGGTCAGTGTGTTTGCCAAAACGGACACTACCTCTGTCGTGGGAATGACTACGGCAGATTCCATCGGTTGCTTCAGCATCCCTGTCGATGCCTTTGAGGGGACGGCTGAAGCTTTGATTCAAACACGGCGGGAGGGCAAGAAAAAGAATCGGTTGACTTCTGTTTGTCTGTTCCGTAATTTTGAACCATCGCTTCGTGAATATGCGTACGAAGAGATGCATCCTGTCTGGAAAGATATGAATAGTATCCGATGGAAAGCCAATCGGGAAGATTCTCTCTACATGGACTCTCTGATGAGACATGAAACATATATGTTGGACCAGGTTTCTGTAAAGGCACGGCGTAAAAGATTAAAGAATATACAGACTTTGGAACAAGCTGTATTGGCCTACTATGACATACCTAATGAACTCGACAGGTTACGCGATTCGGATAAGCCGCTGTCCAACTTTATAGATATGATGGAGATGATCAATCCGGATATGAGAAGATTGCCATCTAATATTACGGGGGATGACTATGTAAATGTTACGTATAAAAATTATCCGGTAGTGTATATCGTGAATGGAGAGATATGTACTTCCAGAAAAAGAGAATCACTCATTGATGATGATGTAGATGCCATCCGAACGGTGATGTTGTGTGATGGAACCACTACTGCAGGATGGTCGGGAAGCGATGTCGAAGAAGTGAATTTGTTTTTCACAGATAAAACGATGATTAGAAAGTATTTGAACGAAGAAGTCCTTGCTTATGGTTCTACTCCTAATGAGGCAGAGGTGAGTAATTATGACTATATGAAAGAAAAAGGTATTAATGTTGAACTACCTGTTATCTGCTATATTACGACTGTCGAAAACTGGCGTCCGGAAAGGAGACATTATACCCGTGGAATTCGTTATACCCGGATTCAGGGATATAATCGTCCGTTGGAGTTTTATTCTCCATCTTATACACAAGTGGAACCCAATTATAGTGGAGATTACCGCCGGACTTTATATTGGAATCCTGATGTCGTGACGGATGAAAATGGGGAAGCCGTTATTCATTGTTACAATGCAGGCAATGCTACCTATTTATCGGTCAGTGCCGAAACAATATGCAATGGAAAACCTGTATACTTGAAAACTCAAGCAACAGAGGTATTAACTGAATGATAAATAATCCAGGCAGTAGCATTTATTTAGTTTCTGGAATAGAAAATTGATTGGTATGAAAGTAATAAAGATTGTGAGTTTAGTGATGAGTTTGTCAGCTTCATTATGCACGTCTGCACAGGATGATTGGCAATTAGTATGGAATGATGAGTTTAATACGGATGGTCCATTGAAATCTTCCGTGTGGAATTTCGAAGAGGGCTTTGCCCGTAATGAAGAGGCGCAATGGTATCAGCCGGACAATGCTATCTGCAGAGATGGTATGTTGATTATTGAGGCTCGGAAAGAAAAAGGACGGAAGAATCCTTTATATGTAGCCGGTAGCAATGATTGGCGTAAGAAACGAGAGTTGGTGGAGTATACTTCTTCATCTGTCAATACGGCTGGGAAAAAGGAATTCCTATATGGACGTTTTGAGATAAAAGCGCGTATACCCGTGGCAAAAGGTGCATGGCCGGCTATTTGGACATTAGGTAGTGGCATGGATTGGCCCTCGTGCGGTGAGATAGATATCATGGAGTATTACCAGATTAAAGGAATTCCTCATATTCTGGCTAATGCCGCATGGGGAACAGACCGGGAATGGCATGCAAAGTGGAATAGTAAGGCTACCCCTTATTCACATTTCACGGATAAAGATCCCGATTGGGCTTCTAAATTTCATATTTGGCGGATGGACTGGGATGAAGAAGCGATCAAACTGTATCTGGATGATGAACTATTGAATGAGATTCCATTAAAAAGTACAGTGAACGGAAGTCTTGGAAAAGGGACGAATCCTTTCACAAAGCCACAGTATCTCTTACTGAATTTAGCTGTCGGTGGTATCAATGGAGGTCCGATTGATGAAGATGCCTTGCCTATGAAGTACGAGATAGACTATGTGCGGGTTTATCAGAAAGAAAAGAGTATCGCTTCGGGGCGAGTGTGGAGAGATACTGACGGAAATATAATCAATGCACATGGTGGTGGAATCCTTTGTTATGAAGGAACGTATTATTGGTTTGGAGAACATCGTCCGGCTTCAGGTTTTGTCACAGAGAAAGGTATAAACTGTTATTCCTCGGTTGATTTATTGCATTGGAAGTATGAGGGTGTGTCTTTGGCAGTATCAGAAGAAGCGGGGAGTGATATTGAGAGAGGCTGTATTATGGAGCATCCCAAAGTGGTTTATAATGAAAAGACGGGGAAATTTGTGATGTGGCTTCATCTTGAGCTGAAAGGAGAGGGATATGGGCCATCACGTACGGCTGTTGCTGTAAGTGATTCACCGGTCGGCCCCTTTCGTTTTATCCGTTCCGGCCGTGTGAATCCGGGAGTTTATCCATTGAATATGTCGAAGAAAGAGCGGAAACTCAAGTGGGACTTTACTAAATATAAGGAATGGTGGACCCCGGAATGGTATGGTGCAATAGAAAAAGGACTGTTTGTTCAACGAGATTTGAATGGCGGACAGATGTCACGGGATATGACTTTATTTGTAGATGAGGATAAAAAGGCTTATCATATCTATTCTTCGGAAGATAATCTGACTTTGCATATTGCTGAATTGACTGATGACTACCTGAATCATACAGGCAAATATATTCGTATTTTTCCCGGTGGACACAATGAGGCACCGGCTATTTTTAAGAAAGATGGAGTTTATTGGATGATAACTTCCGGTTGTACGGGATGGGAACCCAATGAAGCCCGGTTATTGACTGCTACTTCCATCTTGGGTGAATGGAAACAGCTTTCTAATCCATGTGTAGGAGAAAAATCGAATATAACTTTCGGAGGACAGAGTACCTATATACTTTCTTTGCCGGAGAAAGAGCAATTTGTTTTTATGGCAGATATGTGGAATCCGCAAAGTTTGGAAGATTCGCGTTATATCTGGTTACCGATTCAGTTTGATAAAACAGGTATTCCTTTTATTGAATGGACCGATAGGTGGAAACCGAATTAATATCGTATAATATAGTGATACTTGACCAGTCAGTGGAAAGAATGTCCCCAAAGTAATACTTTTCATGAAAATTGGTCTTTTTGTATCCCTTTTTTGACACAAAATTGAACTTCCCTTTTTAGTGTATTGAGTATCTTTGTAAACGAGAAATTTTATTTAATATCATGAACTTGAATAGACATAATTTACTGCTGTTGTTAATGGTAATCTTGTTGACTCCGTCACAGGACCTATCCGCTAAGAAGAAAAAACAAGTAAAAGAACCGACCGACCGCGAACTGTGGGCGGGAGTATTATATCGAATGGCTGAACCCGTGCTTAGTAATATGAGTGAGGGCAAGTTGCAACAGAACATGTTGGTAGAGTTGAGTCCGACATGGGATGGACGAAATAAGAATGTCACTTATATGGAGTGCTTCGGGCGTTTGATGGCAGGACTGGCTCCCTGGATTTCATTGCCGGATGATGATACGGCAGAAGGTGTTCAGCGTAAACAGTTGCGCGAATGGGCGTTAAAGAGTTATGCGCAGGCTGTAGATCCGGAAAGTCCCGATTATTTGTTGTGGAGAAAAGAAGGGCAGACGTTGGTGGATGCAGCCTATATTGCAGAAAGTTTCATAAGAGGATATGATGCCTTGTGGGTTCCGCTGGACAGTGTGACAAAACAACGTTATATTACCGAATTTACACAACTTCGCCGGGTAGACCCTCCTTATACTAACTGGTTGTTATTCTCTGCCACAGTGGAATCTTTCCTGCGTAAGGCTGGTGCACCGAGTGATACTTATCGCATTGCTTCGGCTCTACGTAAAGTGGAAGAGTGGTATGTGGGAGATGGCTGGTATTCGGACGGTCCGGATTTTGCTTTTGACTATTATAATAGTTTCGTTTTACACCCTATGTATATAGAACCGTTGGAAATCATGACAAATGCCGGTAAGAACAAAGTCTGGAATATGCCGGACTGCGATTATAATCGTGCAGTCAAACGGATGCAACGCTTTGGAATGATTTTAGAGCGGTTTATTTCTCCGGAAGGTACGCTCCCAGTATTCGGGCGTTCTATCACGTACCGTACAGGAACTTTACAACCTTTAGCATTACTGGCATGGAGAGAGTGGCTCCCTAAAGAATTACCAAATGGACAAGTACGTGCAGCTATGACGGCAGTTATCAAACGAATGTTCAGTGATAATCATAATTTCAATGAAAAAGGATTCCTGACTTTAGGATTCAATGGTAAGCAGCCGAATATATCAGACTGGTACACGAATAATGGTAGCTTATATATGGCTTCACTCGCATTCCTCCCATTGGGACTTCCGGCAGAACATCCATTTTGGACTTCACCTGCCGAGGATTGGACAAGTAAGAAAGCCTGGGAGGGGAAAGATTTCCCGAAAGATCATGCTGTTCATTAAGATGGACTAACTAATAAAGATTTATATATGACTAGACTATTATTATTTATTGTAGTTTGTCTTGGCTTGCTGCCGATGCCGGTACAAGCTCAGAAAAACGCTGCATTTATCCCCGGAGAAGTTTGGAAAGATACGGACGGGAATCCGATCAATGCCCATGGTGGTGGACTTCTATATCATAACGGCACTTACTATTGGTATGGCGAATACAAGAAAGGGAAAACCAT
>OGPZ01000969.1_pt1 | contig 22400 bp, 15 predicted proteins | sample 1553111 | NCBI WGS metagenome assembly OGPZ01 (sample SAMEA2579968, study PRJEB22360) | human gut metagenome
CCTCACCGTAACCCCCGAATCGGCTTCCTCCGATACTTCCGATACGAACGATACGAACGGTGCGGACGGCACGAATGAAACGAACGGCACGGACGAGGCGCCGAGCTTCCCGACCAAGCTCACCATCGTGGGCGTGGTGCTCGATCCGCAGAACCTGAGCAACCCGGACGGCTACTCCGCCATGACCTCGTTCCGTTCCACCGCCACCACCGACTACACGTTCTTCGCACCGTCCGATGGCGTGACCGGCACCCTCTACACGTCCGCCACGCTGCTCGTCAAGGGTGCGGCCGCCGAAAGCACGTTCGACGAATCGTACGAAAACACCGTCAAGCAGGTGACCGACCGCATCGACGGCACCGTGAAAACCGACCGCCAGAAGGCCCGTCGGCAGGAACTGCTCGACGCGGGCAACAAGAAGATCGCCGACGCGCGTGCGGAAGCCGACAAGAAGTTCGCGGACGCGCAGTCGCAAATCGACGCGAATCGGCAGCAATTCAACCAGCAGGTCGACCAGATTGTCAGCATGCAGGCGGGCGCGGCGGCTGCGGGAGCTGCGGCAAACGGCGCGAACGCAGGTGCGGCGGCGGCCGCAGGTGCAACTACCCCCCAACTTGACGAAACCACGCGTGAAACAATGCGTGAAACCATCATCGCCGCTAGTCCCGAACTGACGCAAGCCAAGCAGCAGCTCGACCAGGCGCAATCGCAATTGAACGAGCAGAAGGCAAGTACCGAACAAACGCTGAAAACCAAGGAAAACGAGCTGAAAACCAGCATTCCGCAAGTGCGCTGGTATGTGCAGGACCGGCAGTCGCTCGGCGGGTTCAGCGCGCTCAAATCCGACCTCGACTCCATCCAGTCGCTCGGCAACGCATTCCCGATTGTGTTCCTGCTGGTGGCCGTGATGATGAGCCTGACCGCCATGGCGCGCATGGTCGAAGAGGACCGCTCGCTCATCGGCACGTACGTGGGGCTCGGCTACGGGCGGCTGGCGGTCGCGTCGCGCTACCTGCTGTTCGCGTTGCTCGCCTGCCTCATCGGCGGCGGCCTCGGCCTGATCGCCGGCTTCCTTGGCATTCCTGCGTTCCTGCTGGTCGTATTGCAAGGCATGTATGTGATGCCCGGTCTGCGGCTGGAATACGACTGGCTGTACGGCTCGCTCGGCATCGCGCTGTTCGTGGTCGGCGTGCTCGCCGCCACCATCTACGCGTGCGTGCAGGAAATGAGGCAGACGCCCGCCTCGCTGCTGCGTCCGAAAGCGCCGCGCGCCGGCTCGCGCATTCTGCTGGAACGGATTCGGCCGGTCTGGAATCGCATGGGCTTCCTCAGCAAAGTGACCGCGCGCAACATTTTCCGCTTCAAGTCGCGCCTCATCATGACGGTCGGCGGCGTCGCCGGCTGCACCGCGCTGATCGTCTGCGGCCTGGCCATCAACGACACCGTCGCCGACCTCGGCATCAAGCAATACCGCGACATCTACCAGTACGACCTGATGGTGGTTTCCGACGATTCGGACGCGTCGGCGATGCGCACGAAAGTCGCGTCAGACGGGCGTGTCACGTCATCGCTTGACGTGCGCATAGAGTCGGGCGATTTGACGGTTGCGGGCAGTGGCGACGGTGACAGCGGCAAGGCCGGCAGCAGCGGCAGCGAAAGCATCCAGCTGGTCGCGGTGCCGGAAAAGCATCTGTCCGATTTGGGCGAAATGGTCACGTTGCAGCCGGTCTCGTCCGGCATACTGGGCACGTCCGGCGTCGGCAAAACCGGTTCGCTGAAACTCGATGACGATGGCGTGATCGTCGCGCAGTCGGCGGCAAGCGCGCTGGGCGTCAAGGCCGGTTCCAAGGTGCGACTGACCAACGGCGACGGCGTGCAGGCGACGGCGAAGGTGAGCGCGGTGAATCGCAACCTCATCGGCTCGGATGTGTATGTAAGCGAAACCTACTACGCCAAGCTTTTCGACTCGAAAGACGCGAAGAACACCAAGAATTCCAAGAGTTCCGAGGATTCCGAGGCTCTGACGTGGAACGCCATGCTCGCCAAGCTTTCCGGCTCCGACACTTCGCAAACCGACTATGCGGAATCGCTCGAAGAGGACAGTTCGGTGATGAAGGCCGTAAGCTGCGCGCACATGGCCGACAGCTTCAAATTCGACCTCATGGGCGCGGTGGTGGCGCTGATTGTGGCGCTTGCCGGAGGTTTGGCGCTTGTGGTGCTGTTCACGCTCGCCAATACGAACGTGTCGGAACGCGTGCGCGAGATGGCCACGCTCAAGGTGCTTGGCTTCTTCGACCGCGAAGTGCACCATTACGTGAACCGCGAGATGATGATCCTCACCGTCATGGGTGTGATACTGGGCCTGCCGCTCGGCCGGCTCGTCGGCGGCATGCTGACGATGGCGCTCAACATGCCCTCGTTGTATTTCGAGGTGGAGGTCAAGCCGCTGAGCTACGTGATCGCGGCCGTGGCGACCATGGCCTTCGCGCTGCTCGTGCAGCTGTTCGTCAACCCCGTCCTCGACCGCATCGACCCCATCAGCTCCCTCAAGTCCGTGGAGTAGCGCCCCTCCGAAGCCCTCTCAGTTCTTCGGGTAGCGGTAGTTGTGGGGGAGTTGGGTGGTGAGCTGCGGGTCCAGGCCGAGTTCCTTGAGTTGGCGGTCGATTTCGAGGCGCGCACGTTCCACAAGTTCGGCGCGACGGCTGTCCAAACCGTTCAGCCCCTCCTGCTTTTCCAGCGATTCCAACGTCTCCGCCAAACGCTTGAGCCGGTCCTGATGGTGCAGCAGCGCACGCACCTGCGCATGTTCGCGTACGATCGTCCGCCAATCGGATGGCGTGTGCGCAATCTCCCGAACCGCGGTGACCGGATGTACGTCGGCCACCTGATATGTGATCGAGCCGAGCAGCGGCATTAGGAACACTGTAATCGCGCCGGCTGCGACCAGTGTCGACGCGGTGTCGCTTTGCATGGTGCCGACCTTCACCGCCAGCGACGTGACGGCGACGATGATCGGCAGCGCGGTCGTGCAATACAGGGCTACGGTGACGCGGTGATGCGTTGACAGCGGATTCTTGCGTTTGTCGAGCGACAACGCAACATATACGGGCACCGCGCGAATCAGCATGAGCATGACGATGAACGCGACGAGCAGCGCGGGCCGGCTTGCCACGGCGCGCACGTTGATCGCGGCGCCTGACACCACAAAAAATACAGGAATGAGGAAGCCGTAGCCGACACCCTCCAACTTCATTTCCAGCGACTTGCTGCCGTCGGGGATGATGTAACGCAGGATGAAGCCCGCGGCGAACGCGCCGAGCACCGCGTCAAGTTCGAACAGCGCGGAAATGGTGACAAGGAAGATGAGCAGGAATGTGGTCAGTCGCATGAGCGTTTGCGATGACGTGTTCGCATTTTCCGTAAGGAAACGGTACAGGCGATGGCCGGTTCTCAGTGCTTTCGTAGGTAGCATCGCGCACAGTAGGCAGATGGCAAGGAACGCGCCGAGCACGAGCATGGTTTGCCAGCCGGTTCGGGTGGATAGCAGGATGGCCATGGCAAGGATTGGGCCGAGTTCGCCCCACGTTCCGTACGAGATGATGGCGTCGCCGATGGGGGTGCCTTCGAGGTTGCGTTCCTTGAGAATCGGCATGAGCGTGCCGAGCGCGGTGGTGGTGAGTGCGATTACCGTGGCCACGCCGTTGATGCCTTGCTTGGTGAAGAACGGAAGGAATGTCACAACCAGCCAGGCGAGGCCTAGCGTGATTCCCCATGTAAGCAGTCCGACTTTGCCTTGATGTCCGGCGAGTCGTTTGGGGTCGATTTCGTAGCCGGCGAGCAGGAACAGGAACGCCATGCCGAGCTCGTTCAAGAGTTTCACGGCGTCGTTTACTTCGATCACGCCTAGTCCGTACGGGCCGAGCGCGGTTCCGGCGGCGAGCAGCAGCACGGTTTGCGGAATGAACTTGCCCGGGATCAGCTGCGCCACGATTGGGCTGACGGCCGCCACCGCCATGATGATGGTTAATGAAACGAGCTCTTGCGTCATGTTTCCAGCCTAGTGAGTCTGCGTGACGGTGCTCGGATACGCGGTGACCCCCATGACGCGCTGGGGGTGAGGTTAAGTTTTTGTTAATTTTATGGGGGGGGGTCTATGAGCTTTTATTATCCGTGGAAAATGGCGGGACTGTTTTGTTTGAAGGTTGGCCCCCTCTTTTCGTTGAAGGGGATGGGTCTTTCGTTCGAGGGTTTTAACGAGGGTGTTAATGGAAAGAGCCCGATATGATGCTGAATCGAGCTGTTTAGGCGATTTAGGGGGTGTAAAAAATGATTGATGGCAAATTCACAGCAAAGGAGCGTGCGTATCTGGCCAGCCTGCCAGCGGTCAAAAGCGTGAGCCCATCCCATATCCGGTATACCGATCGCTTTAAGGTCGAGGTCATGTGCCGGTACAACGCGGGCGAATCGCCGTCGGCCATCTTTCGGGAGGCGGGTCTCGACCCCAAGCTGATCGGCTACAAGCGCGTGGAACGGTGCATCGCGCGCTGGAAGCAGCAGGAGGAGCGGAACAAGCGCAGGAACGAACATACGAACCATTACATGCAGGATTGTGATGACGAGCTGGAAGCCATCGAACTGCGCGGAGACGATGTGGATCAGTCCGTGGTGGATCTTTATGGCGCTGGCGCGGCAGGGACGTCGGGAAGCGACGTCGCGACGAGAAACGTTGGCGCGTCGGGAAGCAACGGCGTGCAATCGCAAGGCTCGGACAAGTTGCAGGAATCGCGCGCATCGCAGGATATGCTGTCGAAACTTGCACAGGCACAGCTGACCATCAACAAATGCGACATGCTGATAGCCAAGCAGGCGTTGCGTATCGACGAGCTGGAACGCGTGCTGCGGAAGTTCATCCAGTGATGCGTGCGAAACGTATGAAAAACATGGAACGTACGGAAGGCGCAGAACCGTCTTTCAACGAGATAATCGACGTTTCCGACGACATGCGCAGACGGCGTGGCCGTCGTAGGAAAACCGTCGCCATGCGTGTCTCCGCGGCACTGCTGATCGTCATCGCAATCTGTATCGGCGGATTCCCGACGATGCTGCAATACCGGTCGGCACACGAACTGTCGAACACGTCGGACCAATCCGCACGTGCGGTTGCGGGCTGGCCGTATCCGCAAGCGGACGACGCGATCGCCGCGGCCAAGGAATACAACAAACGGCTCGCCGCATCGTGCCAGCCGATTCTCGGCGAAGCGAAAGACCCGTTCTCCCAGGTGCAGGGCAGTTCGCGGTCCAGCGAATCCGGTTCCAACGAATCAGACAGCGCCAGCGCCAAAGATACGGAATATCAAAGCCTGTTGGATTCCGGCAGCGGTGTGATGGGCACTATCCGCATTCCGAAAATTTCTGTGAAACTGCCGATCTACCATGGCACGTCGCAGTCGGCACTCGCGTCCGGTGCGGGGCATTTGTATGGCAGTAGTCTGCCGGTGGGCGGCAAGGACACTCATGCCGTAATCACCGGGCATCGCGGACTTGTGGACGCGATGATGTTCACCCGATTGGATGAAATGCGCGTCGGCGACTACTTCTACATCGAAGTGATGGGCCGCACGCTCGGCTACCAGGTGGACCGCATTTCCGTAATCGAGCCGAACGATACGTCGAAGCTGAAAATCGTTCCCGGCGAAGACCGGGTGACGTTGATGACGTGCACGCCGTACGGCGTTAATACGCATCGACTGTTGGTTTCTGCGGTGCGCTCGCCGATTCCCGACGTGGTGCCGGCGGAGCATGATGCGGCGAAGGATGCGCGAACGATTGCGACCACGGCCGCGGTGGTCACGTTGCTGCTCGGTCTGCTGCTGGCATGGTTGCGCGGGCGACCGTGGCATATCCGTAGGCATGCGGCTTGGTGGCCGAAGCGTGGCTAACGACCGCTGTTTGCCGATGCCCCCTGCCGGCTTTTTTATTCGGGTATCACCCATATTGTGAAACGTTGCGATTGCAACGGTTGACGGTGGTATGGTACCTCGACTTTCCCGCACTTAGGGTGTGCATCTCCCGACGTCTTTTCTCCTATGTTCGAGGTTGGAGCGCTGGAAGTGTATCCGTACTGGACATGGCATGTGCCGGTGCGTGATGCGCGGACGGTGTTAGAGACGGAAACCGCGTTGAAGCGCGGTATTAAGGGGACAATGCATATGAGGCATGTACATGAATCTGAGGCAAAGCCAAAGGGGAACTTTGCCAAGCGAATCGTAGCTGCGGTAGCCGCGGTCGCCATGCTTGGTGGCATGGGCTACGCCACCACTTCTGCCGCACTAGCCGATGACGTCAATGCCACTGTTGAGCAGCAGAATGGTATCAGCATTGGTCTGCATGATTACGATCGCAACTCCATCAACAATAATCATGCGTTGCATTTTATGAGCGGAGGAAACGAAACCGGTTATAACCGCTATGTTCAAGATGGCAGAGGTGCGTACGCGGGCATTGTGAAGCCTCTGCTGACTAACGATTATCCGACCATGGCGGATGGCAACGGATCGCTGGATTATCTCTTCGGTGGTGCGTTTGATAATGCTGTGACTAATTACATGCCGGAAGGTGGTTTGCTGACTCCGGATGGTCAAGGGAATTACAGTTTCGATGCGGCGTCGAAATATGCGAAATATAACGGCAATAGCAATCGATTCGAATTGACCAAGCAGACCCAGAGCGGGGATCGTAACCCGTTATTCACGCCGTTTGGCAATGACAGCGACGCCGATAGGTATTCGTTCGGCATGAACCTTGGGGCCGATTTCTATATGCCTAAAGATGGCAAAGTCAACAATCAGAACATGGTGTTTGATTTCACCGGTGACGACGATGTGTGGGTGTTCATCGATGGTGTGCTGGTGCTTGACTTGGGCGGTATCCATCAGGCGATACGCGGAACGATTGATTTTGCTACTGGGAATATCACGTATGATCGAAATCAAAGTTATGGTTCGGATCGCGCGACGACAATTAACCAGGCATTCAGTAATGCGGGCAAGAACTGGGATTCCGCTGCATATAAAACCCATCATTTGAGCTTCTTCTATCTGGAACGCGGCGACGGCGGATCCAACTGCAAGATCAGCTTCAATTTGCCGGTGAAGCCGTCCAAGGCCATTGACATTGAAAAGCAGACATTGGGCACTATTCCAGCCGATCAACAGTTCCAATTCCAGCTGTTCGCCAATGGCTCGCAAACGCCATATGAAGGCAAATACAGCGTTTACGATGCGTCCACCAATCAGGTTGTCAGCTCTGGTTTGAACACCGGTTCGAACGGTGTGATCACTTTGGCCAAAGGCCAATTTGCTCGTGTGCAATCCAATGATTTCTCTGATGACACAACCTATTCGGTGCGTGAGCTGAATTCCGGCAAATACACTGTTTCCGCGAATGGTGAGGCGTTGTCGCAGCACAACGATGGAAATGGTGGTTCCTATGCGGAAACCCATTCTTTCAAGGTGAGCGATACCAGCCATGTGACTGTTATCAATTCCAATGTGAAGCCACAAAACAATAAGACCATCGAAAAGGTCGATGGTGATGGCGACCAGTACGAGTTGCATTTGAATGCTTCGGGTGATAGCGCTTCTTCCGAAACCACTACCGTCACGCCAGCCGACATTGTGCTGGTTATGGATAAGTCCGGCAGTATGCAGGATAAAAACGACAATCGTGATACTAACGCGAAGAACGCGGCAAATAAGCTTGCTGAGAAATTACTGACCGAGGCGAATTCCAAATTATCGGAATCTCAACAAGTCCAAATGGCGGTTGTGACATTCAGCGACAAGGCCTCGACTAAGCAGAGCTTCACCACATCTGTCAGCAAGATTAAAACAGCTGTGTCCGGCAAACCTGATGGTGGAACCAACTGGGAGGCTGCGCTTAAGCAGGCGAATGATCTGCAAGGACGCACGGGCGTGAAGAAGCACATCATTTTCTTGTCCGATGGCAATCCGACGTTCCGTATATCCAATTATCCGATTGGGTGCAGCAAAAAAAGGTGCAATCCTGATGATGATTGGCGTACTACACCTCAGGGTGTGCATGGTGCAGGTACCGAGGGTAGTGATAATTACTACGGTTACAACTATGCTGCCGCTCTGGCCGAGGCCAACAGGCGGGAGAGTAATGTTTCGCTTTATGTGGTGAAGGCTTCGACTGACGCCAATAGAATGTCCGATTTCGCCCGTGAAGCCAAGGCAGTGAACGGTAAGGAATTCGATGGCACGAATGCTGAGAATCTGACGCAAGCATTCGGCCAGATCTATTCCAGCATCACCTCATCCGCGAAGATCAAGGTCTCCTCCATCACTGACACCTTGTCCCAGTGGGTCGACCCGGTCGATTTCGCTGGCGTGGCCGACGGTGCCGATATCACACAGTATGTGACGGTGAAAAACGGCAATAAGGCGCTGACGGGCGGATATACGGCCACGTACGGTGTCGATCAATCTGGCAATCGCACGGTGACGGTGACGTTTAACGGCACAGACGGTATCGTTACTGAGAAAGCCGACAGCATCGACGTATCCTTCAAGGTCAAGCCAAGCGATGCCGCCTATGCCACTTATGCCGGCAACCAGCAATACCCGAATGTGGGAGAGCCGAATACTGGCACCGCATCTGCGGGCCAGCCGGGATTCTATTCCAATGTGGACGCGCGATTGAACTATTGCGTGCTTACCGAGGTTAATGGAACTACGTCATGCGCACCGACTGAAGTCGAGTATCCGCATCCTGTGGTGCAGGTGAAGCTCGGCAAGATCAAGATCGTCAAGCAATGGTCGGATGGTGCGAGCAAGCATGATGACGGTTCCGTTACGGTGCAGTTGCAGCGTAAGAAGAGCGGCGATTCCAATGCTCAGCTGGAGGACGTCGGTGGCGTAATCACGCTGAATAAGGGCAATGGTTGGCAGACGACTGTCGACAACCTGGTTCCTGGATACACGTATTCCGTGGCGGAAATCTCTGGTGATGACCGATATGACGTCTCCTATATGGGAAACAATGTCGACTTGACCAAGCAGATGGTGTGGTCTTCCAATGCCGATGCGGGCACGTTGAACGCGACCATCACTAACACGTTGAAGACGGTTGCCCTGGAGAACGCGATTTCGGTGAAGAAGGACCTGGCCGGACGCGAGTGGAAGACCTCCGACACGTTCGATTTCACTCTGGCGGCGAAGGGCAATGCGCCGTTGCCGGATAAGTGCGAAGCCGATCAACCTTGTACGGTGAAGGTGAACTCCGATTCGGGCAGCCATACCGCGTCCTTCGGCAACATCACTTACAACGCTGGCGATGCCTCTTACACGTATTACGTGACGGAGGTCAAGGGCTCTATCGCTTCATTGCATTATTCGCAGGCGAAGTATGAGGTTGTCGTGACTGTCGCGAAGGACTCCAACGGAGAGTGGAAGGCTTCCGTGAAGTCCGTGACCAAGGTGCTGGATGACAACGGTGCAGCAGTTCCCGAATCGCAAAGTGCTGCTACTGAACCGGCCACTTTCACCAACCGATATATTGCGGTGGCGGCGCTGCCGTTGACGGGTGGTGCGACGGGACGCCAGTGGCTACTGGTCGGTGGCGTGATCGGCGGACTCGCGGTGCTGCTTATCGGCGCTGCCGAAATTTGGAATAACAAGAAGCGACTCGTCTGAGTTGCTGTGTGAGGCCGGAATGCCTACCAACTTGAGGGCATTCCGGCCGGCAAATCAAAATTTGCGGATCGCGGGAGCAAGTTGGGTTCCCGCCTCCCGCGATTGCAAAAACAAGTAATCAAACAATAAGGAAGAGAGGATTCTCATGAAGATGAGGAAACTTTTCGCCGGCATCGCCGCCGCGGCGACGCTGCTGGGTGGCATGGCCCTGGGCGCAACCAGCGCACAGGCCGATGACGCTGCTGGTACTCCGGTAACGGGCGTAGCAACGTTCACGTTCACCGCTGAAACCGCTGAACAGCTGACCAACGCCAACCTGAAAGCATACAAGATTGGCGATTATGTTCAGTATGGTTCCGGCGAGAACGTTGCTTATGGTGTGGTGACGAATTCTAACAATAAGACTGCCGTTGACTCCGCGTTGAAGGCTGCCGGTGTGGATACTACGGATTCTGAGGTGGACCATCTGGCCGCAGCCCTGAATGCCGGCCAACTGGATGTTTCTGATGTTCGCCCATGGGCTTCTCCTACGGCAACTCGTAAGTTTGCCGATGCTTTGGAGAGCGAAGGCCGTTTGACTAGCGGAACTGATGTTACGCTGAGCAACCCGGTTGCTGCACAAGACGGCTCTTATTCCGCCACCGTGTCTTTGCAGGCAGGTATCTATGTGTTCATTGACTCTGCGGTTGCTACTGGTTCTGTGACCCAGGCAATCCCGATGATTGTCGCTTCCGGCACGGTTGCTGATAAGGTCTTGACTGATCCGATTCGGGGCGCCAACACCGTGAACATGAAGAACACCAACAACCCCGAAAAGACAAAGGAAGTCAATAAGACTTCTGCTGCCATCGGTGACACTCTGACCTACACCCTTACCGGCGTTGTCGCGAACCCGGCTCCGACCGCGTTCAAGTTCACCGATACTCCGAGCAAGGGTCTGACCATCAAGGCTAACAGCTTCCAGTTCTTTACGGAGGAGGCTAATGCGGAGCGCCAAGCTGAACCTGCGAGCAACTTCAGTGTTACCCCGACTGGTGATTTCACGGGTAATGGTACCGCATCTTTCGATGTCGAGGTGGAGAATCCGTCCGCTTATGCAGGCAAGAAGATTGTGGTCACCTTCGAAGCAGTGATTAATGACGAAGCTGACGTCGAGAATGGTGTCGTCAACGAGCTTGACAACTACGGCACCCCGGTTCAGGCCCCGACTACGTTTGGCAAATTCGACTTCACCAAGGTTGATCCGGACGGCAAGGGTATCAAGGACGTCACCTTCCAGGTGAAGGACGGTGACACCACGCTGTACTTCGTGAAGCAGAAGGACGGTTCCTACAAGAAGGCTGCTTCTGCTACCACTTCGGGCGCAACTGCTGATGTCAAGACTGGTGCTGATGGCAAGCTGTCTTTCACCGGTCTTGATAAGAACAAGATCTACACCGTCACGGAAACTGTGCGCGCCAGCGATGCCTACCTCAACATCATGCCGAGCTTTACTGTGTCTTTCAGCAAGGAGGACGGTTCAGCTGTTCTGACCGCCACTTCCGATCCGTGGGGCCTGGTCAACACGTCTGAAAAGACCGTGAAGAACATCAAGTCCATCACCCAGCTGCCGCTCACCGGCGCTGCGGGAACCATGCTGTTCACCGTTGTGGCTCTGCTCGTGGCTGGCGCTGGCGTGACCATCGCCATCAAGTCTCGTCAGAACGCCGAGGCCTGATCGCCCATCTCTGACGGTATTCGATAAGAACACCAATCCAGAGTGATTTAAGGTCGACCCATTATGGGTCGGCCTTTTGTATTGCTCTGTATTTCATGTGGGATTGCTTGGATTGCGCCATATTACGTTGCTTTGGACGTGCCACCCGATGTGGGTGGACATTGCGTTTTTCGAGGGTATAAGGCGTTTCAGTGGGATGTGTTGCAACAAACGGAATCTGGAAACGTGAACCGTTATGGGGGCTGTTAGTCAGGGGAGTGAAGTGGGGGTATTGCACGGAAGGAGGGCCATAGAATCGCAGGCACATCCGCAAAAGAAAGCAACGAAGCATCAATGGGAGGTATTGCGATGCGCAGTGGGGGAGCATTCAGTGACGAGGAGATTCAGCTGTTGCGTGGATTGCCGGCTGTTTCCAATGTGACTCGTGATCGTATCACCTATTCCGACACATTCAGGCAAGTGTGCACTATCCGATATCTTGCAGGGGAATCGCCAACCAAAATCTTTCGTGAAGCGGGTCTGCCGCCGGAATTGGTTGGTTACAAGCGTATCGAGCGCAGTGTGGCGCGGTGGAAGGATGCGGCCATCAAGTCGGTGAGCGGCAGCGACACCATGACCGATGGTGAGATCATAGCGCAGCTTGCGGCGCGGTATAAGCGTGCGTTGGCGACGAGGCGGAGTCTTGAAGACATCGCCAATACGGCCACTGAGCCGAAGCCTGCCGCAACGGCTGCGTCGAATGACGTTCATCCGTTGTCTCTCGGACTGTTCGACGGTGATACGGCCGGCATTATTATCAGGCAGCAGGCTCGTCGTATCGACGAGCTCGAGCGCGATGTGGTGAGGTTGCGCAACAAGCTGGACAAGGAAGTCGGGCCCAATCCTGCCTCCGCTGAGGCCTGACTTATGCTATCTAGCTTATAGATGGCGGATGGTGCGCCTTATTTGCCAGTTCAGGGGTACAAAACATGCCCCCGAACTGTCTATTCCCGTCCAACACCCGCCATCTATAAGCCAGACGGGCCCGGGGATCGGTCCGATCAGGAGATCAAAGCCTCGAGACTGTCGAAGTCCAGCACTTTGCCGTGCCGTGTGGGGAAGGATTCGCTGCCGCCATAGACGACGAACCGATGGTCTGTGTCCACTCCCATGATCGGCGCGAGATCCTCCAGGTTCTCGAAAGCGCTCGGCCGGTACGTGGCGGACGATTTGACCTCGATTGCGTACAGTGGCCTGTCACCCTTCCGATGCCCAGCAGATTGGCCGCCAAGCCAGTGTCATAGAAGTATAGTTTTAGAAAATTGCTCATGCTTAAGCGCACTAGGTAGGGTGCAAAGTCCGTCCGGAACGCCATATAATGTCCCTGTACTAGGTGGTTCAAGGGGGCTTAGACTGATGGCAGGCATTTTGCGAGGGGGCACGTGCGGCGGGTCGAGAAGCAGCGGGTCGCAAGATACACGCACCTACGTTCCGCCGACGTTCGCCGAGGCGGCCGATGTGTCCGAAGAGATTCGCGAGCGTCGCGCCGACGTGGGTAGATCCATTGCCCTGCGTGTGCTTGCGGCGGTGCTGATTTTCTCCGCAATCGGCATTGGTCTTTTCCCGAAAGTGCTGCAATACCAGTCCGCGCAAAAGCTGGCGAGCACGTCCGCCCGTTCCGAGCAGAGCGTCGCGGGCTGGCCGTATCCGCAGGCCGACGAGGCATTCGCCGCAGCTGGGGCGTACAACAAGCGTCTCGCCGAATCGGGGCAGCCGGTGATTGGCGAGGCTGAGGATCCGCTCGCCGAGTTGTACAACAACAATCAGTCCGACTCCAGCGACGGTTCCGGTTCCAGCTCGACGGGCGCAGGCGCCACTGGCGATGGTAACAAGGATTCCGCTAGCTCCAAAGACGCGGAATACCAGCGTTTGCTGGATACTGGCGATGGCGTGATGGGTTCCATCCGCATTCCAAAGATTTCTGTGAATTTGCCGATCTACCATGGCACGTCGGAGCAGACGCTTGCGTCCGGTGCGGGGCATTTGTATGGCAGTAGTCTGCCGGTGGGTGGCAAGGATACGCATGCGGTGATTACCGGACATCGGGGTTTGGTTGAAGCCTCAATGTTTACGCGTTTGGATGAGATGCGGGTTGGTGATTACTTCTATATCGATGTGATGGGCCATACGCTTGGCTATATGGTGGATCGTATTACCGAAATCGAACCTAACGACACATCGCAATTGAAGATTACCTCTGGCGAGGATCGGGTCACGTTGATGACATGCACTCCGTACGGTGTGAATACGCATCGTCTGTTGGTTTCGGCATTACGTTCCGCCATTCCCGAAGAGATTCCCGCGGAGGATGATGCGGCAAAAGATGTGCGTGTGATTGCGGGCGTGGTGTCAGCTGCCACGTTGCTGGTCGGTTTGTTGTTGGTTTGGCTGCTCCGCTGTCCGTGGTATGTCCGTAGGCATGCCGCTTGGTGGCCAAAGCGCAACTAGGGGTTGATGGCGTTAATGTTGCACTTGACAGATGCTTTTTTGTCGGGGAAAATTCTGAAAGAGGCATGACAACGTTTGCTTATAGTTTTTGCATCGCGATTTACGGGGGCAAGAATACTCTAGAATCGCGATGATATGTGCGATTTCAAGGAAAGTATATCCCCTTGATTACCTCGTTGGGAGGGTATGTATCCCTCTGTTTTTCTCCTTAAGGTTTAGGCAACGAAGCGATTGTCGGACGGTATGTGAAGCGAAGACGCATCAAATATACCGGTCGAAGGAGGAAGGTATTTCCCCGATCGCTTAACGGTACAAGGGGGTAGGCGTATGAGACACGTCTTTGAGCGAAACAGGGCGAGGGGCACAGGTCTGTTCACGCGTCGTGTCATTGCGGCCGTCGCGACGGTCGCAATGCTCGCCGGCGTGGGGTGCGTCACTGCTTCGTCAGCGGCGGCGGAAGATGCCACGGGAGCCTTGGAACAACAAATCGAGCAGCCGGTATTGCAAGAATCTGGGCAAGAGGATTCACAGCCGGTGGAACAAAATTTGATGGTGGGAGAAGAGCAGCCGTCAGAGCAAGAGCAGCCGTCAGATCAAGAGGCTTACCAGCAAGTCGAACAAGAAACGGAACAAGAAACGAAAGAAGAGACTGAGCAGTGGGTTGAGCAGGAGGTTGAACAACAATCTGAACAACCTGATGAGCAGCCAGTTACGTTGTCCGCTCAACCGATTGCGCGAGCAAATCGGGCGCAGTCGGTTGCGCAGAACGAGACCGGTTCCCAGTTGGGCGCTCCGGAGAAGCATAAGCGCATCAAGAAGAACGATAATGGCAGTTACACCGTGAACGTGGATGTGAAGGGCGCTTCCAGCACCACCACGGTCACCACCACCCAGCCGATCGACTTCACGCTGGTGCTGGATGTGTCCGGTTCGATGGACGATCCGATGAGTAAGACGGATCGGACCAAGCGGTTAGACGCACTGAAAGAAGCGGTTAAAGCATTTCTTGATGAAGCCGCGAATACTAATACGGAGGCCGGTTCCGAACTGGTTCGCGTTGGACTGGTGAAGTTCGCCGGCGATAAAACGGACAAAATCGGGGATGACATGTACCGAAGTGGTGGGTACACCTACAACTACTCCCAAATCGTTAGCAATCTGACTGCGGATATGAACGGTCTGAAGAACAAAGTCAGCAAACTCAAAGCCGCTGGCGCCACCCGCGCCGACAATGGATTCAATCGTGCGGTCAAGGTGATGGGCAGTGCTAGTGCTCGAACCGATGCGAAGAAGGTCGTTATCTTTTTCGCGGATGGTTCGCCTACATCGTCTAGTGGCTTCGAGGGTAAAGTGGCAAATAAGGCCGTCGAAGCTGCCAAGGAATTGAAAGATGGTGGCGCCACGGTGTATTCCATCGGCATCTTCGCCAGTGCCAACCCGTCCTCGCTCTCCAGCAACGAGAACCAGTTCATGCATGCGGTGTCCAGCAATTTCCCAAAGGCAACGAAATACAACCAGCGCGGTGAAGGGAATATCGAAGCCGGCTATTATAAAAGCGCGACGAACGCTTCGGAGCTGAATACCATCTTCGACGAGATTGAAAAAAAGTGAGACTACCACGTCCGCATACACCAAGGTGACCATGGAGGACACGCTCTCCGGCTATGTCGAGCTTGCGGATAGCAACTACAAGGTCGTTGCCAAGGATGCTTCCGGCAAGGTGGTCTCCTTGACTAAGAATGTCGATTACACCTTGACGTATGACGCGAGCACGAAGAAATTCACGGTCGCATTCCTGAAGCCTCTGGTCAACAACGTGACATACACGCTGGAATACAACGTGAAACCCACGCAGAAAGCGTATGACGAGTATGCCGCCAACCTGAACGCCGGTAAGGATGGATATGACGGCGTAAAGGGTAACGCGAACACCGATCTGCCGGGAAACGCCACGTCCTCGAACCAGCCGGGTTTCCATACGAACGATTCCGCGTGCCTGGCGTACTCGGCCGATGGCGTGGATCATGCATGCGGCGGCAATCCGTATCCGCATCCGGTGATCCAGGTGGTTTCCTCGACGCTGCATATCGAAAAGCAGTGGAGTGGAGACGGTGACAAGCCGGAAAGCATCACGGTGGATATCAAACAGGGCAACGATACCTATAAGACGGTCACGCTGAAGCGTGACGATAGCGGCAAATGGTCCACCGACGTGATTATTCCGGCAGGCGCCCAAAAGACGTACACGGTGACGGAAGTCGAACCGGACAGCCACTTGTGGAAGGCTTCCTACCAGCACAAGGTCGGCGATGGAAATCTTGCTGATGGCAATGTGGTGACGGTGCCGGAATCCATGGCATCGCAGAACGCCACAGTAGTCATCACCAACACGTTGAAGCAGACCATGCTGACGCATGCGATTGGCGTGCAGAAGGAGCTGAAGGGGCGCGATTGGAAGGATTCCGACGAGTTCACTTTCAAGCTGAAGGCGGACGATTCCAATCCAGACGCGCCGATGCCAGCTTCCTGCGAGAACCAGTCGGCGTGCACGGTGACGGTGAAACGCGGTTCGTCTGACGATCACGTTGCTTACTTCGGCGACATCACGTATGACGCAGGTGAAGCCGAGTACACATATCTTGTGACGGAGAACGCTGGTAATGCTTCCGCAATGTATTACTCGCAGGCGGAATACCGGGTGGTCGTGTCCGTGATGAAAGACGGAACGTCCGGTGAATGGAAGGCCGTTGTCGAATCCGTGACCCAGCTGAAAACCGATTATGGTGTCGCTGGTTCGAATTGGGATAGTACCCGGCCAATGCTGTTCACCAACAAATACATTTCGGCATCGTCGCTGCCATTGACGGGCCGCATGGGCGCGGAACGATGGTGGCAACTGGCGGCGAGCGGGATTGGCGTGCTGGCATTGCTCGCCGTCGCTGCGGGCGACCAGTGGAGACGTAAGAAGCGGCTCGGCTGAATAACACAGGATTTGCGGATCGCGGGGGCATGTTGGGTTCCCGCCTCCCGCGATTGCAGAACACAGTAACCAACAATCAAGGAAAAGGAGATTCTCATGAAGATGAGGAAGCTTTTCGCAGGGCTGGCCGCCGCGGCAACGTTGCTGAGCGGCATGGCCATCGGCGTCGCCGCCGCACAGGCTGATGATGCTCCATTGCTGCAAGTTAACCACGCACAGGAAGGCCATACGTACACGCCATACAAGTTTGCCATGTTTGAGAATCCTGGCGATGGCTCGGTCGAAGTGAAAACGGTTGACGCATGGAAGGGAGCTGTGACCACCGCTGCTGATGTGGCTGATGGGAGCCACAACGGCATCCCGACAGAGTACAAGGATAATCCAGCCGCCTATGTGGCGACGTTCACTGCGGATCAGCTCCGTGTCTTCGCCAAGACCTTGGCTGGAATTACTCCGCCGGCAGGACCTGATGGTACTGGCCTGACCGTAACCAAGGAGCAGGCAAATACGAGCCAGGCGGTCAATGTGGACGGAGAAGGCTGGTATCTGGTGAAGGATACGTTCACCAAGGCTGGCGAAACGACTGTGACGTCGGGGACTCCGGCTGTGGTGGCCACCACCGTCAATGGACTGTCCAATCTGAGGATTGCTGCCGATGCGACGACCGGTCAGGGCAACATCACGACTGAAGGCCAGTTCAACGCGAAGAACGCGAATCCGACCGACGAGCCGCTCAAGTTCGCCCGGATGAATGACGTGGATGTGAACGGTAAGAGCGTAAAGGTGGGCGACACCGTGGACTTCACTGTGGCCGCGGAGGTTCCTCATGCTGCGGCTGGCTGGGATGCGTACCCCTTTACCATTACCGATATCGCGTCCAAAGGTTTGCGGATTGCGGAAACGAGTGACTTCAAGGTCCAGTTCAGAGATCATACTACTGTGGATCCCGATCTGTACACGATAACGCAGGAAGGCAATGCTCAATCCGGCACCACCACGACCATCTATTTTGCCGATGCCACAACGCTGGCCGGTAGGACGATCGTCGTGTCGTACCAGGGCACCGTCACCAAGGATGCGTTGGATGGCTTGAGCGGCAGTGTGGACAACAAGGCCACAATCACCACCAAGGATGGTACCAGCGGTGAAGGCAAGACTGTCCTTAAGACCTACGGTTTCCAGTTCACGAAGATTGGCAAGGAAGGGAATGAGGCCAAGCCTCTAGCCGGCGCCAAGTTCGTTGTCAAGAATGCGGAGGGCAAGTTCCTTAAGCAGGCTGAGGACGGTGCGTGGTCGTTTGTTTCCGATCAGAATGATGCCAAGACGTTCATTACTGAGAATGATGGTTTGGTGAAGGTCGCGGGTCTTGCGGCAGGAACCTACACGGTTGTGGAGACTCAGGCTCCGACCGGCTACGCCCAGAACTTCAGGGTCACTTTCAATGTGAAGATCACAGATGAAGGTCTCATCACCTTCGAGCCGGATGCCCTTCGTCAGGTCCAACCGGTCAATAACACCACTGCGAATGCCACCGCTACCGTGCTGAACGTCAAGTCTGTCACTCAGCTGCCGCTGACCGGTGCCGCGGGAACCGTGTTGTTCACCGTCGTGGCGCTGCTGGTGGGTGGCGCTGGCGTGGCTGTGGCGGTCAAGAGTCGTCGCCGCACGTACTGAGCGCATGCGTTCGGTGTGAGTGAGTTGTGAATTGACTCACTCACAATAAAAGTCAATGCGGGCGGTTGTGGGTATTCCATAATCGCCCGCATTGACGTGTGGCCGATCGGTTGAAGCAATATACGGTCAGCAATATTTGAAAAGCTGCTTGTGAGAAGTCGGATATACACTTGCTTCATCACGGGGTATAGCAAAGGGGGTAAAACGATGCGCGGTGGAGGATCATTCAGCATGGACGAGCTCCAAATGTTGCGGGATCTGCCGGCGGTGGCTAACGTGTCGAAAGACCGCATCACGTACTCCAACGCCTTCAAACAGGTGTGTGTCATACGGTATCTTGCGGGGGAATCGCCGACCAAAATCTTCCGCGAGGCGGGATTGCCGCCGGAACTGATTGGGTATAAACGTATAGAACGAAGTGTGGCGCGTTGGAAGGCTGCCGTCCTCAAATCCGTGAGTGGTAGCAGTGACATGAGTAACGGCGAAATCATTACGGAGCTCGTCAACCTGTATGTTCATGCGGTGACGCGCAAGGAGAAACTCGACGGCATCGCAGGAATCGCCAATTCCGATAAGGCGAACATTGGAAATGCTCCGCATCCGCTGGACAGGGCGAACGTGTCGGGGGGGGTGTATATCCGCTGACGTGCCCGTCCCATCCGATGCGGCTGCCATCGCCGTGCCGCCTACACCTCTCAGCGCGAGCAGCGGCCTTGACAGCGAGACGGCGCTTGTCATCATCAAACAACAGGCTCGGCGTATCGACGAGCTGGAACGCGAAAACGAATCGCTCCGTGGCAAGCTGAAAACCTTGGCAAGCTGACTCCACCCGTCGCAAAGCGTTTTTTGGAAAAGATGCGAATCTGCCACATATAGCGCATTTCGCGGTGCGAACAATGGCGGAGATTGTGCGGTTCCCGCGGTAGGGTGTGACCATTATGACTTTTGGGAATACGAAAACCGAAAAAACCGGTACAAGCACGTCCGATGCGACGGAAACCGCGCACATCAAATCCGTCGAAAGCCTCGACCAAAGCAATGAAATGGAGCGAGGCCTGAAAAACCGCCACGTCCAGTTCATTGCCATCGGCGGCACCATCGGCACCGGCCTGTTCCTAGGCTCGGGCAAGTCGATTGCACTGACTGGCCCGAGCATCATTTTCGTGTACATCGGCGTCGGCCTGATCATGTTCCTGCTGATGCGTGCCATCGGCGAAATGATGTACAGCGACCCAAGCCAGCACACCTTCATCAACTTCATCACGCGCTATCTCGGCCGCGGGTGGGGTAAGTTCGCCGGCTGGACGTATTGGATCGTGCTCATTCTGACCGGCATGACCGAAATCACTGCCGTAAGCACGTATTTCGTAACGTTCTTCGGCACATTCGGCATAAACCTGAACTCGTGGAAGTGGCTGATCGAACTGTGCTTCCTCGTGGCGCTCACTGGCATCAATCTCATTGCGGTGAAAGTGTTCGGCGAGGCGGAATTCTGGTTCTCCATGATCAAGATCACGTTGATCGTCGGCCTGATCGTCACCGCCATCGTGATGCTAATCATCGGCTTCAGCTACCCTGCCACACATATCGAGGGCGTGGACGGCACAGTGTCGGGCGCCACGGTGAGCCTCACGAACATCACCGACGGCTTCCAGCTCGCGCCGAACGGCTGGATGAACTTCTTCATGAGCTTCCAAATGGTGTTTTTCGCCTACCAGCTCATCGAATTCGTGGGTGTCACGGTGTCGGAAACGCAGAATCCGCGCGAGGTGCTGCCGAAGGCCGTGAACGAGCTGATCATGCGTATTCTGATCTTCTACGTGGGCGCGCTCGTGGCCATCATGGCGATCGTGCCGTGGCGCAACTTCCACCAGAACGCGGACGGCTCGTTCGGCTCCCCGTTCATCATGGTGTTTAAGTACGCGGGCCTCGACTGGGCTGCCGCGCTCGTGTTCTTCGTGGTGATCACCGCAGCCGCGTCAGCGCTTAACTCGCTGATCTACTCGGCTGGACGCCATCTGTACCAGCTCGCGCAGGATTCCGAATCGCCCGCCATGCAGCGTCTCGGCGAAGTGTCGGACCGCAAGGTTCCGGCGAAGGCGATTATCGTGTCCGGCTGCATGATCCTGTTCTCCCCGCTGATCAACGCGATTCCGGGCGTTTCCGGCGCGTTCGTGCTGTTCGCCTCGGCCGCCAGCGCCGTCGTGATCTTCATTTACATTCTGACGATGCTTGCTCACCGCTGCTACCGTCAGAGCACCGACTTTCTGCCGGACGGCTTCGTGATGCCGGCCTGGCAGGTGTGCGATTGGATTGCGGTCGCGTTCTACGTGGTCGTGTATGTCACGTTGTTCCTGTCTTCCGACACGCTCGGTTCCGCAGTCGCCGGCCTGGTCTGGTTTGTCGTGTTCGGTGGCTACTGCCTGCTGCACGAGCGATTCCAGAACCGCGACCTGAAGGCGGCTCTAGGGAAGTAGACGTATTGCCTGTCGCTGCGGTATGCGTGGCATGCGCGTGTTGCGCTACGTGCCGCGCATCTGACGAAAGAGGGTCGGTGGAAACCTTGCGAAAATGTGCGTTTCCACCGACCCTCGTCGTGTAATCGCAATAAAACAGTGCGAAACGTTAGTGCACGAATCGTACGAAATCGGCGCGAATCAGCCGATGTAGTCGGCCTCGTTCGTCGGGCTGGACGGGACGGCGTGGTCTTCCGTAACCTTTCCCAGGCCGGACAGGTACGCTTCACGGCCGGCCTCAATCGCATTCTTGAAAGCGCGCGCCATCAGCGGAATGTTGCCGGCGGATGCGATCGCCGTGTATGCCATCACCGCGTCCGCGCCCATCTCCATGGCCTCAGCGGCCTGGCTCGGACGGCCGATACCCGCGTCGATGATCACCGGAACGTTGGCATTCTTGATGATCACCTCGATGAAGTCACGTGCGCGCAGGCCCTTGTTCGAGCCGATCATCGCGCCGAGCGGCATCACGCATGCCGCGCCCGCGTCCTCAAGACGTTTCGCCGCGATCGGATCCGGGAACATGTACGGCATGACCACGAAGCCTTCCTTCGCCAGCTTTTCCGTGGCCTTGATGGTTTCCTCGTTGTCGGGCAGCAGGTACTTCGCCTCGTGCTCGATCTCCACCTTCACGAAGTCCGTCTGGCACACTTCGCGCGCGAGACGTGCGATGCGCACCGCCTCCTCCGCGTTGCGCGCGCCCGACGTGTTCGGCAGCATGGTGATGCCCTTCGGAATGTAGTCGAGCAGGTTGTTTTCGGTGGTGCGGCAGCGGCGCAGCGCCATGGTGACGATCTGCGTGCCCGCGTTCTCGATGGTCGCCTTGATGAGGTTCAGGTCGTAACGGCCGGAACCGAGGATGAAACGGCTCGTGAACTTGTGCCCGCCGAGGATCAGCGGGTCGGCGTCGCCGGTGGCGATCTCGTCGTACGCATGAGCGTCCGGCTCCGGCAGGATCGCGGTGTTTGTGGTGGTGCCGACCAGCTCGTCGAGCGTGGCGTTCGGCGCGGCCGCGACGTCGGCGGCTGCGGTGGTGATGGTGTTTTCGGTGCTCATCGTCGGTTCCTTTCGTTGGGGTGTTTGGTGTTGCTGTTGTTGCGATTGCTGTGCTGCTGTTGTGTTGCCGTTGCGTCGCTGTTGTGTTGTGTGCAACGTGCGTTTGTAATCGCAATAAAAATTTCGATTACGGCAGTGGAGTAACGTAGCAGTGCGTCAGGCGTCTTCCTCGCCGAGGATCAGTCGCGTGATCATGTTCGCTTCGTGGCAGGCGACCACGCCCCCGCGCGGCGCCCTCAGGCCGAAGGTGACCG
>OGPZ01000979.1_pt1 | contig 22295 bp, 11 predicted proteins | sample 1553111 | NCBI WGS metagenome assembly OGPZ01 (sample SAMEA2579968, study PRJEB22360) | human gut metagenome
TATTTATCGACATTTATTCATTTTTCTTTACAGAATGGAACGAAACCTGAAATTTTGGCGTGCCTCTTACTATATCTGTAACCCTATAAGTTTTCGATACTCCTTTGCATTTTCACAATCTGATACAATTCCTGATTGCGCATCCAAGCAAAACGGTAACATCTGCCAATCCTCATTGCCACATGCTCCTACCAATAACAATTGTCTGCCATAAATGATCTCCATCTTTGCACGATAAAGGGCAGCCACTACGGACTGCCCTTACATAAACTGCTATAACACTTTTCAATATTCCCAACCCAAATAGCGCTGACAGGTTGGGAATAAACTTGGGAATAAAATAGATTTTCCTATAAAATTTTTTCTTTTTTCTTTGCCTTATCTGCTGCATCCCTTCCTGCAGGTGTCCCGGACACCCTTGCCTTCATTGCTGCGAGCTTCTCTTGCAATGAAGTCCGTTCTGCCGGTCGGTCTGACAGCTTACTATCCGTAACTGTTTTTCCAAGATTACTCTGCTTTGCCGGCATATCCGCAACCTCATCACCTTTTTTATCCACCGATTTCACATCTTCCTGTGGTTTTTCCGGTTCTGCAGCATCGTCATCCATGCCAATCGCATCATCTCCTTTTTCGTCCATGTTAAGCAGGGCATTAAGCTCTGCAAGACGTTCCAGCTTTTCAGATAGCTCCGCTTCCTGTGGAAATGGCTTATCTACCTCCGCTTTTGCTGTTTCAAGCTGATGTTCCACATTGGATAACTTCGTCTGTGCTTCCTCAAGCTGTGAAGGCATGGCTTCCAGTACATTGTTGATTCTTGTGATATTTCCAAGCGGATCAGAGCCGACTTCCATCGGGTGGCTCATAGCACCTTTAACATTCATCACAAACTTATTGTTGAAAGAATCAAAGGTTACATTCAGCTTAAATCCAAGATATTCACCTACATCCGCACTGGCATTGATACCTTTGATTTCCTTACACATGGCTATGATTGCAGTTCCCGCTTCCTTCTTGTCGGTGTATGGCTTTCCACCCACCTGCATAAAGAACTGCTCCTTATCCTCCGGCTTATTTTTCGCATATTTTTCCATATCAGCAGTAAAACCTTCGATACGTTCTTTGTAAACAGCGATCTGGTGCGGATAATGCTGTGTGATGTTATCCTCCAGCCTGTACTTCTGACTGGTATGGTTTGCCTTCATCAGCTTTAACTTCGATACCTGAATATCAAGATCCATTTTTTCCTTTATGTAGGGATTACCTGTGGCAAGTGCCTTGACTTCTGCATAGGAAAGTGCCGCTTCGTCCACATCCTCACAGCTTCGCACCGGGGATTTACTGGTCATAATCTGTCCGATGAATTTCTGCTTATTCTCAATGAGCTGCCATGAATAACTGTCAAACGTACCTTCCGTAACATAACGAAATATCTTTACTTTATCATTCTGGTTGCCCTGTCGTAAGATTCTTCCCTCCTGCTGTTCAATGTCAGAAGGTCTCCAAGGCACATCCAGATGATGCAATGCAATCAGTCTGTCCTGCACATTCGTACCGGCTCCCATTTTGGCTGTGGAACCTAATAAAAAACGAACCTGTCCGCTTCTTACCTTTGCAAACAGCTCCGCTTTTCTAAGCTCTGTATTGGCATCATGGATAAATGCGATCTCCTGCTCCGGCACTCCCTTTTCCATGAGCTTATTTTTTATATCCTCATACACATTGAAAGTGCCATCGCCCTTCGGTGTGGAGAGGTCGCAGAAGATTAACTGTGCCGACTTCTGCTCTTTGGTGTTCTCCCATATCTCATAGGCTTTCTCCACACAGGTTGCCGCTTTGGAATTTTCCTCATCCGGAAGCATATCGTTGAGCAGCCTCTGGTCAAGTGCCAGCTTTCTTCCGTCATTTGTAATCTTTAGCATATTGTCCTCGTAAGGCTGCACCTGTCTGTCCCGGACTGCTTCAGCACGTTCCGCAAGAGAAGCCACCATTTCTTTCTGAAATTCACTCGGCTTTAATACCACATTTTCATACTCTGCTTCCGGCACAGGAAGTTTTAACATATCCGGTGTCTGAATGTCCGCACTCTCCTTGAAAAGTGCAATCAGCTCCGGAAGATTAAAAAACTTCGCAAATCTTGTCTTTGCCCGGTATCCGGTTCCCTCCGGTGCAAGTTCTATGGCGGTCTGTGTTTCCCCAAAAGAAGCCGCCCACGCATCGAAATGTCCCAGTCCCAGCTTCTGAAGCGTACCATACTGGAGATAACGCATATTCGTATAAAGCTCCGTCATGCTGTTGGAAATTGGCGTTCCGGTCGCAAAAGTTACACCCTTGCCGCCTGTGATTTCATCAAGATACTGGCACTTGGCAAACATATCGGAGGACTTCTGTGCTTCTGTCTGTGCGATGCCTGCCACATTCCTCATTTTCGTATAAAGGAACAGGTTCTTGTAATTGTGGCTCTCATCCACAAACAGCCTGTCTACACCCAACTGCTCAAAAGTCACGACATTATCCTTACGGCTCTGGTCATTTAACTTGTCAAGCCGCACCTGCAATGCTTTCCTCGATTTTTCCATCTGCTTAATGGTATAACGCTCCCCGTTGTCTCTTTTTGCCTGATCAATAGCAAGCTCAATCTCATCAATCTGTTTTTCGATTGTGGCTGCCTGTCTTTCCTGTGATAACGGGATTTTTTCAAACTGACTATGCCCGATAATAACGGCATCATAATCACCTGTTGCAATACGGGAACAAAATTTCTTACGGTTGGCGGGTTCAAAATCCTTTTTCGTTGCCGCAAGGATATTTGCTCCTGGATATAACCGTAAGAAATCACTTGCCCATTGTTCAGTCAGGTGGTTCGGCACCACGAATAATGACTTTTGGCATAGTCCCAGACGCTTGCTTTCCATTGCCGCCGCTGTCATTTCAAAGGTCTTTCCGGCACCAACGCAGTGTGCAAGCAGGGTATTATCCCCATACAGCACATGGGCAACCGCATTTTTCTGATGCGACTTTAATTCAATATCCGGTGTCATACCCGGAAATTTCAGATGTGAACCGTCATATTCTCTTGGTCTGGTGGAATTGAAAAGCTCATTATATTTTGCCACAAGTGTCTGCCTGCGCTCCGGATCACGGAATACCCAGTCCTTAAATGCTTCCCTTATCGCTTCCTGCTTCTGGCTTGCAATCATGGTTTCCTTTTTATTAAGAACTCTTTTTTCCTTTCCATCTTCCTCAATGGTATCATAAACTCTTGTGTCTTTCAGATTTAAGGAATCTTCCAGTATCTTATAGGCATTTACCCGGCTTGTACCATAGGTCATGTTGACAAGCGTATTTCCAAAATCAGCGTTTTTCCCTTTAATGTTCCACTCCCCGGTCACACCCGAAAACTGCACCCCAATCGTATCTCTGCGGAATAAATGCTCCGGTGTCTGGAACGTATCACGCATGAAATCATTGATATATTTTGGATCAATCCATGTGGCACCAATACGCACCTCAATCTCCGATGCGTCCAGCTCCCTCGGCTGTACCTGCGTAAGAGCCTGCACATTTGGAGCATATTCCGGATGATTTTCCGCATAAGTGGCTGCTATGGCAAGTTTCTCACGCACATTGCCGCTGAGATACTGGTCTGCTGTCTCCCACACATCCGTAAGCGGATTCTGGAAAATAACACCACGAAGTTCCTCGGTAAGTGTATCCTTATCTCTTCCGGTAAGCTCTCCCATATAATCAAGGTCGATTTTGGCTTTCTCTGCTAAAGATACTGCCAGCGCTTCACTTGCGGTATCCACACTTGTGACAACCTCTGCCCTTTTAATGGTACGCTTCGTGAACATATCCGCCTTGCCTTTGAAATTGCCCTCATCATCAAGTTTTTCCAAAGAACACAACAGGCAATAACTGCTGTCCTGATTAAAGGCTCTCTTATTCGTCTGTGAATTGATCAGACCATATTTCTTAGAGAAATTATCATACAGGCTATTAAGTTCTGTCTGCTTTTCCTTAATTGTTACATCGGAGTATTCCTCAAGCTGCATATCAATCAGTTCCTGCGTACAGTTACGGATTGCCACCATTCCCTTGATACGTTCTTTTGCGGTGTCTGATACTTCCACCGGCTTCATGACAGAGTTTTCACGGTAATATACCTCATTATCGACTACGGTATAACTGAAATTCTTGACGGACGGATCAGCAGGAATACTCTGCCTGCTCATTTCATCCGCAAGCTCCTCATCCAGATCAATCGTATCAATCTGTCCTGTAATGTTTTGAAGTGCTTTCGCTAACTGCTCCGCAAAAGGTCTGCTGTCATCTGCCCTGCAGGTGCTTTCCATGCCATAGGGACCGGATAACATTTCCATCTTTCCTACGATCTGCTCCGGATGCTCTGCAAAGTAAGCGTTCATTGCAATGCCATTTGCATCTTCTCCCAGATGTACCCAGTCCGGCTCACGCTCCACCATGCGGTCACGCTTCTGGAAAAATAATATATCCGAAGTGACCTCGGTTCCCGCATTCGCCTTAAATGCGGTGTTTGGAAGTCGGACTGCACCAAGCAGGTCTGCCCGCTGTGCAAGGTATCTTCTGACCTCCGGACTTGCCTTATCCATGGTTCCCTTGCTTGTGATAAAAGCAACCACACCACCGGGACGCACTTTATCCAACGTCTTTGCAAAGAAATAATCATGGATCAGGAAATTGTTTTTATCATACTGCTTATCTGCCACCTTATACTGACCAAAAGGAACATTTCCGATTGCCACATCAAAGAAATCATTCGGATAATCGGTCTTTTCAAAGCCTTTGATCTGTACATCTGCCTGCGGATAAAGCTGTTTTGCAATCCGTCCGGTAATGCTGTCAAGCTCCACTCCGTACAGCCTGCTTTCTTTCATGGAATCCGGCATCATACCGAAAAAGTTGCCGATACCCATGGAAGGCTCCAGTACATTTCCTTTGGAAAATCCCATTTTCTCCAATGTTTCGTACATCTGGCGGATAATAACCGGACTTGTATAATGGGCATTCAAGGTACTCTCCCTTGCCATGCGGTACTCCTCCGGCGATAGCAGTTCCTTTAACTGGTGATATTCTGCTGACCAGTTTGATTTGCTCTCGTCAAACGCATCGGCAAGACCGCCCCAGCCGACATACTGGGATAAAATCTGCTGTTCTTCCGGTGTAGCATATCTGTTTTCGCCCTCAATCTGCTCCAACAGCTTGATTGCTGCAATATTTGTCTGGAATTTTTCTTTTGGAGAGCCTTCACCCAATCGGTCATCGCTGATATGGAAATTGACAGCGTTACTTTTATCTGGTGCTGATACCGACCTTTCTTGTGCTGATTGCCTTTCTGATGCAGGCTGTTTTTCCTCTGACGAAGGTGTAAGCGGCTCCCAATCTCCGGTAAGCACCTGCGACAACATTTCCTCTGTCTGTCGGTCTGCTTCTCCATTCTCCAGACGCTCACGGGCAGACTGCGTATCTATGCTGTCCAGTTCATCGGCTTCCTGCTCAGCCTGTTCCCTTTCACCAGAAAACTCCGCCTCTGCTTCCATGCCACTTTCTGCAAGTTCATTGCCCCAGTCCATTGCTTCCTGCAAAGTCGAAAATGTCTCCAATGCCGGACGGGTAATGTCTGCCGTATCATAAATCGCATATCCATCCGCTTCCTTATCAATCCAAAGGAATACTCCCTCTGATAAGGTGGCACTCCATTGTGTCGGATTGCCATATTCATCATCTGCATCATGTACCACATGCCATGATAATTTCTGCGATTTCTCTTGTGAAAATTCTTGTTGTGGCTCAGTTTCATCCGGCTCTGCGATACCATCCGTCCCCTCAAAGCGTGAAAACACTTCTGCTTCGTGCCTGTCAATATCTTCCTCTGCAATGGCATTGATATAATCGTCCTCTACCTCGCTACGCTCCGGCTTATGGTCGTATTCAAAGGTTTTCCCATTGACCTGTGCATAATAAAAACTGCTGTCCTCTATGTTATTTCCAAGCAGGTATTTCTCTTTTTCACTGCCCCACTCATCAACCAGAACACACTCATATCCATCAATCGTGATTTTTTGCTGTGCTTCCTTTTCTTTTTCCCGAAGCACATTGATATATCTTCTCGCCTGATTGGTAAATCCGTCCAATACCGCCGGATGTGAGCTTAGAATCAGATCATTGTTCTGCCACTCATTTTCCGCAACAATGCCCTTTGCCCAGTCCTTATTGTTCTGCGAAAAACGACCGTCATAATCAAAATGCGTAACCGTATTTGCAAGAACAAATTCCACACAGTCAATGCCATATTTATCTATGATCTCATCTGCGGTATTCCTCGGAAGAACAAAACCATTGAATTTCTCAGCAATCAGTGCATCAATGTCTTTCTTACACTCTAACCGCTGTCCATGCTCCAGACGAGAAAGCTCACGCTGTCTTGCTTTTTCTGCCTGTTCTTCCTTGTAAGCCTTATAGTTTTCCTTTCCCTGTGGAGATAAGTATTTGTCCTCTTTGATCAGCTCACGAAGCCTTTTCTCTACAACATTCCAGTTCAGAAGCACTTTTGCATACGGATTGCCATAACTGCCTTTCTCCAGACGGATACCTTTTCCATCATGTTCATTATGGGAATCATCATTACCCGGCAGTCCGCCGGAACCACCACCAATGCCATATTCATTTTTCAGAAAAGCAACTGTTTCTTTCTGGTCATGTCCTTCCATGAAATACTCATAAATGCGGAAAGCTCCATGCTCATAGCCGCTTCCTCTGCCAAGTGCATAGTCGATTTCATCCTGTGTGATAAAATCTTCCTGTGCTACCTCCACCGCATCCGGCAATGGAAATTCCAGTCTCTCCCTGTCAAGGTCTGCTATCTCCGATAACAGATATTCCGGTGATTTCACATGCCGCCATTTTAATTCTGCTTCTCCAGAAGCAAGGCGGTTTGCCGCATCTTCCAAAATATTTTTAAGCTGTTCCCTGCCCTCATGGGTGGAAAGAAACTCCATGAGTTTTGCTTCACTTTCCGGATAATTTCCTGCTTTTAAGCCAAGCTCCTCCGGCATTTCATCCATGCCATCCCGCAGAAAGAAATAGATCTGGTTGGCAACACGATTTCTCTCCTGTGTATCCACAAGAAATGCTTCACTGGCACTCATATAAGTACCATTTTCGATCATAGAACGGATATGGCTCTCCACATCTTCCCAATCCATCGTAACAATCGGTGTTTCCCTTGCCTGTGTTCCATAGCCGACACTCATGCCATGCTCATCGAACCACACCGATACCGGATTCCCATTGATTTCAAAGCCTTTTCCGGTCTGACCGTATTCATTTTTCAGAAAATCAACCATCTGCTCGGCATTTCTGCCCTCTGTATACTTTGCAAAAATACGCTTCCTGCTGTGCTGTTTTCCTCCGCCACTCCTTAAAATGGTTTCAAGCTCATTCTGTGGCAAAGAAAAAGCAGCGGGCATGGTATATTTCATACTTGCTTCCGCTGCTGCGACTGTTCCGACCTGCTCCTCAAAAGAAGGAAACATGCTGAGTTGTGTAAAGGTAGATTCCGGTGCTTCTCCCCGGAGAAGATCATCTGTGTCTGTTACAGACTGTAAACCAGTTCTCCCAGAACCACTTCCTCTGCTCGGTTCCGAATGCTGTTCATCTTCGCTACCCAAAGCATCTGATCGGTTTCCTTGAGCTGTTCTGTCACTCCCTCGGTTGCCGCCATCTGGCTTGTCAGCTTCTCCATTCTCTCCTCTGCCTGCTTCTGAATGGTCAGCAGGTGTTCTTTCAATGTCCCTTTCAGAAGAAACGCTGAGTACACGCCCCTGTGGTTCTCCTTCAGATAAGTCTCTCTCATCATTCCGTACTTCGTTACGGTTCCCTCCGGCTGAATGTCCGCCTGTAATGTCGGTATCAGATAATCCCCGTTCTTTTCGTATGTCAGCTTCATCGCTATTGCCCCTTTCTACGCTGTTTGGATTGTTGTCACTATATTCCTCATGTCCGCTTTTGCTTTCACGCTTTAACGCATTGTAGTCTATTTCAGAAGTATTTGCAAGTCCTTTCTGCGTTAAATTTTCTGTTTGTTCCTGTTCGTGGCTTCTGTTATATGCCCTTATGGTTCTTCCAATCTCTAAAAGTACCGGTTTTGCAAGCTCATTGGCTGCATCTCCAAGTACTGCAAGGGTGTCCATGGAATTAAATTCATGGATAAAATCGAAAGAAAACTCCGAACCATACTCCTCCATATCTGCGCCACAGGCAGATAAAAGTGTAAAAGAAATACTCTCCGATAAAGTATCTCTTAAACGGATACCGACATTTTGCTCATCCAGTCCGTCAAGGAAACTGCCCTCGATCATGTACTGCAGATCCGGCAGCAATTCCTCATAATAATCTGCCGCAATCCTCTCAGCTATCTCCATAAGTCTTTCTTCAAACAGCTTCTTGTCATCTGTGGCACCATAGGTCTGCTCTAGACGCTTGATGACATCTTCCTTATGTTCCTCATGTAATTCCCAGAGTTCCGGATACCGTCCGATTCTCCTTGCCGCATGGACATCAGAAACATCAAAAACATATTTCAGGCGCTTTCCATGTGCATCATCCTCATCCAAAAGTGCAATACCCTTTGCACCTTTGTTTACCCAGCAATGCATCCGCTCATTCCACAGCTCTATGGAAGCACACGCTGTTGCATCCGGTCTTTGTGCATAGATTAAAAGCTGTTCCCGGAACGGATACTTATATAATCTCGCCGCTGTAGTAAGGTATTTCATCCATTCCTCACGATTTTTGACAACCTCGGCTGCTGTCTCCTTTGCTAGAGCCGATATAAAATCATATTTTCTCACGCAGTTCTCCTTCCTGTCATAGATACGACAAAAAGGCAGCCACATACACTACATGACTGCCTTTCCTTTATTTCCCGTTACATTCCTATTCTGTTTTACCAAAGCTGAAAGTCTTACTCTCAGCCGTTTTCTTAGGCGTAAACCTTGCCTTAATTTCCGCAACCCTCCCCTCTAATGCCTGAAACATCACATCTACCTGTTCCTGTGTATATTCGTAGGAACCTCGATTTGCAAGATTCTCCAGTCTGCCAATAGCATCAACCGCCTTATTCATGCGGTACTCGCCAATACGGATAAACTTCTCCGCCTTTGTCTCATTTTCCTTTGCTGCAGGTTCACCCTGCATTTCCTCTGCTGTCATTGTTGCATTTGTTTCTTCCATGTGTTTTTCCTCCATTTTTTGACAAAAAATTAGAGCGTATAGTTTCCCATACGCTCTGACGCTGTGTTGTTATTAGTTGTGTGTGATACTAGCATTGCCTCGGCAAACCAGAATCTATCAAGACATCGATTATCTTATCCACCTAAATATAAATAAAAAATTATAACAGGGAATTGCTGTACGCTTCTTCAAAAATATCATTATATAAAAAAATATTTTCTGGATATCCAATAAGTTGATAAAAGAAAGATTCTGGGAAAAAGTCTTGTGTACTAAGTATATTTCCAAACTTTCCTTCCATTCCTTCTTCTGCTAACATTTCTTTAACGATTTTTATAGTATCTGAATAAATATGTGTTGACCGTAACTTTCCAATACATCTTTCTAATTGAAATTCAATTATTCTCGGCTTTCCTTTACTATTTGTATCATGCATCCACTTATTAAAACTTTTTGATTCAGCCATTAATTCATGTATGGCATTTGTCGCAACTACACCACACCATGCGTCACTTAATGTCCTATATTGTCTATTTTTATGTTGAGCCTCAACAATATACGTAAACAATCTTGTCATTAAAATCAAGTTTCTATGCGCATTTACTGGAATAAATGTTCCTAAAACTGAAATAGCTCCATTACGAATAAACATATCTGCTATGTTAACAGCCCCCATTCCTCTTGGACTAGAATGACACGCACTTAATATCACTATTGGAGGTACCATAATATCCTCAGAAGCCATCCAAAATTCTTCACCAACCATTATTCCAGCCATATTCTTTTTGATATTATAATATCCATGAGCTGAAATGTATAATATATCTGCATCCTGATTGTTCTTAATAAATTTAAGTATACTTTCAACGCTATAAGTTTGTTGATAAATAACTGAAAAACCATCATATTTTTTTGTCATATCAATCAAAGTACTACGCACCAAATCACTCATTTGATATACATATTTGTTCTCATCATTATTGATAATGCATTCCGCTATAGCAACTTTACATTTTTTCCCTAAATAGACTTGGTTTTTTTTAAGTAATTCCAATTGCAATTGTCTAGTTAATGGGGTCAACGGTCTATAAGAAATATTTTTATAACATTGCAATGGGACTTCATCATTTTCTAAAATTGCTAATCCTATTGGAAAATCAGAAAATATAGTAATATCTTTTGCTCTTTTTAGCACTTCTATTTGAAAACTATTAAAACAACAACCCAGTAACTTTCCTAAATCGCTAAATGTCTTCCAAATATATTTGTTATTTGTTCCATCCTTACATCTTTGTTCAAGCTCTCCATATTTTTTATACAGTTCTTCTTTTACACATGATAATTCCATTAAAATTCCACCACGTGCAATTGCTCTATGCACTCCCATTATCCTAATAGCTCGTTTTTCATTTTCAGATAAAATACTAGCAGATAAACCATACTTTTTTTGTGATTTAGGAATGCCAGGGAAAGTTATCACAACACTAATATCAAATTTATACATTTGCTTAACAATTTCATCATCATATACTTTATTAGCCTTATCATCCCAACAAGTTATGCCTTTTTTTTTCATTGAAATCAAGGTGTTAAGGTGCGATATGTTTTTCCATTGCATGTCAATACACTTTTTCTCTACCTCACTACAATTGAATATTTCTAACAATAAATTATTTGTTTCTCCAAATTGTCGACTAAGATAAAGCGCCGGTAATGCTTTTAGTTTTTCTCCTTCTAACCTAAAGTGAATGTTAATATCCTTAACTGCATCAAATTCAAAATCATTTTTTCTTTTAAGCAACCAAATTTTTTCCCATTGCTTTTTGATCAATTCCTGGTTTAACTCATGAGTATAGTATGTTCCTAACAATGGATTTCTTTTCTCACAGTTACTTTTTATATCTTTACTGCAATCTTCAGTTAATATAAATATGGTGGGGGCAATGTTATCTATATTTTGATTAACAAGTATATAATCTGGAACAAGAACAATTTGATGCGGTGTATCATATGATAATGCCATAAATTCTTCATCTAAATCATATATATCAAATACATTCCTAGGCAAATGCATTATATACTCTATTGCACCTAATGTTCCATTCAAATCATCATCTAACAAATGCATTGTCCCATTATTATTCTTTTTTATGGATTCTGAATTTCCAAATAAAACTATAGGTCCGCTAAAACCATTGTCATTACTTTTGAATACTATAAAATATGTAAAATAATATTCCATGTATATCCTCCATGTTTCTATACTGCAAATGTCGCAAAGTTCAATTTATCTTTACAAAACTATATCACAATAACAGTTACATTCCTACCCCTGCTTTCCCTTCGTCTGTGGAAATTCCATCTTAAATTTATACTGAAACCCCTTGATTTCTTTACCATCTTTCGTATAGGAAAATTCCTCTACACTCTCTGGAATCAGGTACGCATCATAACTGCCCTTCTTTCCTTTCAGACCTTTTACAAGTATCTTTTTTCCTTGAAGTAGGCTCCTGACCTGAGAATCTGAAAGTGTTACCCCAAATGCCTTGCCAACATTCATGCCACATTTCCCGGTACAGTACGCTCCAAATTTTCCCTTGACTACATCAGCACCACATTTCGGGCATTTACCTAGCACTTCCTGTTCACCCTTGCCTGTGCCAAACATGGCTTTCTGCTCATCACTAACGCTGTGATAGGTCTTTACAAGATCAGTTACCATTGCTTCAATACCAGACATAAACTGCTCTGCAGCAACTTCTCCTTTGGATACAAGTGTAAGCTCATTTTCCCAGTCAGCAGTCAGTTTCGGAGATTTTACTACATCCGGAAGTATCGTGATCAGCTTCATTCCGTCCTCTGTCGGAATCATCTGCTTTTTCTCACGCTTTACGAATCCGTCTTTTACCAGTTTTTCAATAATGTCAGCTCTGGTGGCAGGTGTGCCAAGTCCTTTTCTCTCCACTTCATCGCCCATATCCTCTGCTCCGGCTCTCTCCATGGCGGACAGCAGGCTGTCCTCAGTGTAATGTTTTGGCGGCTGTGTGAAATGCTCGGAAACCTTTGTCTGCTCCACTGCAATCATCATGCCCTCACGAAGCTCCGGCAGCTTCTTTTCTTCCTCTGCATCCGATTTATCCTCTGCGGTTTTATAGGAATTTTTGAAGAAATCCTCAAATTCCTTCCATCCATTTTTCCACACTTCCTTGCCAGATACCTTAAATACAGTATTGTTGCAGGTAATCACTGCCTTTGTGGAATTATAAATGTGCTTCTCCCCGGTCGCACACAGCAGACGGTTTGCACAAAGGGAAAGTATCTTCATTTCGCTCTCCGGGATTGCCTTTAAGTCCTGCTTGATGATCTCCATGGTAGGAATGATTGCGTGGTGGTCCGTCACTTTCTTGCTGTTCAAAATTCTTTTAATATCTGGATTGAACATGATATTCTGTTCAAATAACAGAGAATTGAAAATCGCTTCGATCACATTTTTTGCAGTACCTTCCATGTCATCGGAAAGATACTGGCTGTCTGTTCTTGGATAAGTCACTAACTTTTTCTCATAAAGGCTCTGCGTATATTCCAATGTCTGCTTGGCAGTAAAGCCAAACAGACGGTTTGCATCCCTCTGGAGTGTGGTAAGGTCATAGAGTTTCGGTGGTGCCACCCACTTTTCTTCCTTTATCACAGAAGTGACAAGAGCCTGTCCGTTTTCACAGGCTCCTGCAATCCTCTCTGCTTCCGTTTTATCACTGATATGCTCTGATACCGCATCCAGACCATTTCCAATGATGTGAGCCATATAATAGGCTTCTTTCTTGAAATTCATGATTTTACTTTCACGATCCACCAGCATGGCAAGTGTCGGTGTCTGCACTCTGCCAACCTTCAATGCCTTACCGCCATATAATACCGTAAAAAGTCTTGTCCCATTGATACCCACAAGCCAGTCTGCTTCCTGCCTGCATAATGCTGAATGATACAAGTTATCATAGTCGCTGCCTGGACGAAGATTATGGAAGCCGTCACGGATAGCGCTCTCCTCCATGGAAGAAATCCATAACCGCTTCATCGGTTTTCTGCACCCTGCCATGTTGTAGGTCAGGCGGAAAATCAATTCTCCCTCCCTTCCGGCATCGGTTGCACACACAACAGCATCTACCCTGTCATCATGCATGAGCTTTTTCAAAATCTGATACTGTGCTTTTGTATCACTTTTCACTTCATGCTGCCATTCCTGCGGAATGATTGGAAGGCTCTCATAGCTCCATTTCTTCCATGCTTCCTCATAGCTTTCCGGCTGTGCCAGTTCTACCAGATGTCCCACACACCATGATACCAGATACTCATTGCCTTCCAAATATCCGTCCTTACGCTGTGTGGCACCAAGAACTGCCGCAATGCTCTGTGCCACACTCGGCTTCTCTGCAATTACAAGCTCCATCTCTATTCCTCCCCATTTTCTTCATCATTCTCGTTGTTGTTATCTTCATTGTCATTCTCGTCTGTGTCTACTGATTCTGTATCATCTCCACCATTTATGAATGCTTCGTCGAAATCCTGCTCGGTTTCTTCCTCGTCATCATAATCGTAGTCCTCGTCAAGCTCGTCCTCATCTTCATCCTCATCAATGAAGTTTTCCTTTTTCTTCTTGGATTTCACAACATATACCACTCCGATCACAGCTACCGCAGCAATGCCCATTAAAATATATGTAAAGCCGGAACCATCTGCTTTTGCGGTATCCTCTTTCGGCTCACTTGTATCCTCCGTGCTATCTTCGGTGCTGTCCTCAACACTTTCTGTTCCCTGTGTTTTCTCTCCTGTGGTATCAGCATTATTGTTTGATAATGCGCTGTCTTTGGTAGGGATTGCAGATTCCAATGCCGCTGAATTTTTCGGAAGTGTCTCGCTGTTATCCGTTGTGGTATTCAGCAGGTCGTTTTCACTGACTTCTGTAAGGAAATACACCTTTTCATCTTCCCCATCACGATCAATTACCAGATAAAATACTTTCTCGGATGCAGTCTGGATTGTGTAAAATTCCTTGCCTTTTTCTGTGGTCTGGCTGTCACTGCTCTGGTCTGCATCCTTGGAAGTATCTCCCGTACTTGGAGATTGCTTTGCTGTTGCGGAACTGCTGGAAGTTGTTCCACTGCCTGTCTGGGAAACTGTATTTCCATTCACATCCGTTTTCGTATGCTCTGTGACCTGTGCGGTTGCAGAGTTTGGCTTGGTTGCAGACGCATCCACCGGAAGCTGCTGTGCCGGATCTTTTTCATTGCTGTCCTTATTCTCCGGATCGGTGTAATACGGATTGGCTGTTTTATAGATTTCAGAGGTATTTCCTGCATTATCCATGGCAGAAATCGTGAAATACTGATACCCTGCATCGAACTGTTGCAGACGGATATTCAAGGCTCCATTCGTATGGTCGGTAAATTCATATCCATTGACATAGATTGCCTTGATACCGGAATCCGTATCATGTGCCTGAATGCTCAAAAGACCGTCGCTGACTACCGCATTTAAGGTAGGCTTTGTAAAATCAAAGCACTTGATGTAGCGGTTTTTCTCGTAGGTCTTGCCCTTCTGGTCTGTGACCTGCACATAAATGGTGCTGTTCTCGGAAATCTCTATGTGCATATCCTCGGTAATGTCCGTCCAGCTTCCATTCTGTCCGACTTTTGCCTTTACTGTCTGAATGGTAAAATTACCGGAAACTATCGTATCTTCCACCTTGACTGTTACTTTCGTGGTATCGTTATGCCACCCAGAAGGTGTATTGATTGTAATTTTTACGCTCGGATTGATATAAGCACATTCCTTGTAATCCTTTGCACACACCTCACAATCCTCATCCACCGCATACTGACTGCATTTTTCCTTGCAGGTGCATTTTGCGGCAGGCTGTGTCTCCTCAGTTGTGCCTTCTGTGGAATTTTCCGTTGCATTCTCTGTGGACTGCTCTGTGTGATTTTCTCCACTACCGGAACTGTCCTTGTTATCATTACCGGACGCTGTGCTTTCTGCACTGCTTTCCTCTGCCGCACTTTCTGTTTTCTGCTCTGCGGTATCCTCTGCATGAACCTCCACAGTATTTGCCCTGTTTGCAAAAAATGCCCCGACCGGCATACAAAAAAGTATTGCCGACAGTATCAGGGACATTAGTGCCTTAACGGATAACTTCTTCATTTTCATTGGTCGAATCCTCCTTTTCCTGTTCCCGTTTCTGTAATAAATTTCTGACTTCATCCTCACTGAGCTTATTAAGCATCTGCAATCGCTCGGATGAGATTTTATATTTTCGTATGATCTTCATGGCTTCGGCATCCTCCGCCATCTGTTTCTGTTCTGCAAGGTCTTTTTCCTTTGCCTGTAGCTGTGCTATCTGCTCTCTGACCTTTTTAAGCTGTGAATTGATTCGTTCTACTGACAAAAATAATTCCTCCCTTCGCTAATTCAATCTTCCAAAACCATAGAAATGGCTCTGCCAGTAAGAAGTATTGATTGATGTGTACTGAATTGGATCACCGCAATGCACCATCGTACCGTTTCCACAGTAGATACCAACGTGTGTAACCGGACGTCCCGCATTATAAGTTCCGGTAAAAAAGATAATATCCCCTGCCTTTGCGTCTGCCGCTGATACCGGAGTACACTGGTCATAAATGCCCTGTGCGGTGGTTCTTGGCAGGTTATGTACGCCGCTGTTTGTAAATACCCAACATACAAAGCCTGAACAATCAAAACTTGCCGGAGCTGTTCCTCCAAAGGTGTATGGCATTCCCAGATATCTGTTTGCTTCCCGCATAAGCGTCTGCACCGTTGCATCGTCATAGGACTCCGGTGGTATCACATTGCCGGTTCCTCCTCCGGTGCCGCCCGTTGTTTCCCCATAAATGGTCTGTTCTCCTGCTTCAAAATAAAATAACGGGTTATAATACACCCCGTTATACAGACATTCAATATGAAGGTGGCTTCCGGTACTGCTTCCTGTATTTCCGCTTTTGCCTATATTGTCACCCTTTTTTATACTCTGCCCTGCGGATACATTTAAGCTGTCCATGTGGGCATATTTTGTGCTATATCCCTTGCTGTCCGTAATCACCACATAATTCCCATAGTATGAATCGTAAGCCGCTTCCGTAACCGTTCCGTCATGGGCTGCATACACGAGCGTTCCTGTCGGTACTGCTATGTCCACACCCCTGTGAAGCTCCTCAGCTCCGGTGTTTGGATTTTTCCGGTATCCGTAATAACTGCTGATATAGTAATACCAGTAATAATCAACCGGAGAAGCAAAGACCTGTAAGCCGCCTTTTGTCTCCGTATAGGCTCCAAAAATTTCCGTCTGCTCACTGTCCATGCGTCCGGCTACAATGCTCTCAAGCGGTGTGACCGTAAGTGTGACACGAAGAATTGTTACGGTATATTCTTCTTCCTCCTCGTACTCATATTCCTCGGTATGGGTAGTCCCGTCCGGATTTGTTACTGTTCTGGTTCCGGTCTTTGTGACTGTCCTTGTCCGTGTCTCCTCCACTTCCTCAGTAGTAAGGGAATACATGGCATCAAATAATTCCTGAATCTCACTCTCCATCCCCTCGGCAGTAAATTCCGTATGGACTGCGGAAAGATAACTGATCAGTGTATATGGATCATGCCCGATTGCACCAAGGTTATAATCGTATTCATCATATCCCGGATAATCAGTTTCAATCCGGTCAATCTTGTTTTGCAGCTCCATTTCCTTTTCTGTAAAAGATAAATCTGCTGCATCAATCTCTGCCGGAAGGCTAAGATATGTGCTTGCCATCGTTGTTGTCACAGTTCCGGTAAACATGGAACCGCAGCTTGATAATGCCGACATGATCATAATAAGCAGAAGAGCAAAAATACCCACTGTGATAATCAGTGTTTTATTTTTTGTGGCAATCTCCTGTAACTTCTTTGCAATGCCGGTTGCAGCATTGGCTGTCTTTGTAAATGTTTCCTTTGCAGTCTTGGCTTCTGCTCCTGCCCGCCTTGCCTTGGCATACTCACGCTTGATACGCTGTTTCTGTAGCTGCCTTTGCAACTGCTTCTTTGGACTGTTGCCCTTTAGATGTGGATTTTCACTGATGAATTTCTCATACTCCAGCTTCATATCCGCTGTGACCTGTTTTTTCTGCAATCGCTCTAATCGGTCACGCTTTCTCTGTGCCTTGCTCTTGCGGTGATATTTCATGTAATGGTAAACATCTTCTGCACGCTGTTCTGTCTTATGTGCACCCTCCACAGCAGAATTATCCTTTTCTGTCTCTGCAATCTTTCGATGCACAAAATACATATTTTCGGTCTGGAGTTTGTGAACCGCAGCTTTTCCAAGTCCGTCAGGCTTGAATGGCTTCTCCACTTCCACCGGAACCACCACATACTTTGCTTTTCCGGTCTGTTCATCAAAGACACGTTTCATCTCATACTGCCGCTTTTTCGGCATCTTGTCCTTTGCTTTCTGTAACTTCTGACGACTCTTTTCCGACTTATCAAAAGCCTTCTGTACTTTTTTGTCGGTAAATTCTTCCGCCTGTCCCTGCGAAAATGTGGCATCCTTTGTCTGGAAATCTCCATAATCGGACTGCTTTGTATTTTCTGACTTCGCACGCTCTCTGTGTGCGTGTTCCCTCTGCACACGCCCTTTGTGATATTTTCCTTTTTCCTCAGACCGTTGGTAGGTGTCCCTGACATGAACCTCATTTTCCATCGTGCTGTCAGAATCCCCCGGCTGTTCCTCCTGCATGAAACTGTTTTCCTTTAAGAATGCCTTTTCCGCATCGGCTTCTGACTTCTGGACATTGTGACCAGAAGTGCCTTGCTGAAATTCTGTCCCGGCACTAAATTCTGACTTCTGGACGCTGTGACCAGAAGTTGCATTTCCTGTACGACTGCCATGGTTTGCATCCCGTGGCAGATTGCTCACAGGCTTCTCGCTGGCACTAAACTGGTTTTCCACAGAAAAGGTGTTGTCCTGCCTGTATTCTGTATGATTTGCTCCAGTCACTTCCTTATCCTTGGAAAATGTCTCTTTTTCAAATGCCTTTACTGCCTGCTTTTTTTGTCTCTTTTCTGCCATTTACACTGCGTCCTCCTTCTGCACCGATTCCTCCGGCTTGGTATTCATAATTCTGTAGGTCTTGGTGTCTGTCGGGTATTTATCCACGAATGGAATAACCACATTATCAAACAGTATCAGACCGCTTCCCGGCTCAGAGTTGGTGACATAGGATAACTGCTTATCCGATAATCCCAGCTTATCAGCGAGGATTGCCTGATCTTTGGCATTCTGATTTAACAGATATACAAAGTCGCTGTTACCCAAGATACCTTCAATCTCCTCTGAACGCAAAAAATCACCCACGTTCTGCGTCAAGCCTGTCGGTATTCCGCCCCATTTTCTGAAACGCTTCCAGATTTCCACAGAGTAAATAGCGGTCTGCTTCTCCTTCAGAAGAAGGTGGAACTCATCACAGTAATAACGGGTTGCAATCTTTCGCTCCCTGTTCTGTGACACTCTGTTCCACACCGCATCCTGCACGATTAACATACCCAGCTCTTTCAACTGATTTCCCAAGTCTCTGATGTCAAAGCACATGATACGGTTGCCACTGTCCACATTAGTATGGTGGTTGAAATAATTCTGGGAACCATGCACATACAGCACAAGGCTATTTGCAATCCGTTCTGCCTTTGGATTCTTATGCTTCAAAAGTGCATTGTATAAATCCTCCAGTATCGGCATATTTTCCGGCACCGGATTTTCAAAATACTTGTCATAAATATGACGGATACATTCGTCAATGATGCCTTTCTCATCGTTCTCCAGACCGTCCTTGCCACCTGCGATCAGGTCACATAATGTTATGATAAAATCCGATTTCAGTTTTAATGCTTCCTTATCCCCCTTATGGCTCAACTGAATATCCATAGGGTTCAGATAGTCTTTGGAATTGGTGGCAAGTTTTACCACCTGTCCATGAAGTGCAGCTACAAGTGCAAAATACTCGCCCTCCGGATCGCAGATAATAATGTCGTCCTTTGTGATAAGAAAACAACTTAAAATCTCACGCTTTGCACTAAAACTCTTACCACTTCCGGGTGTTCCTAAGATAACTCCGTTTGGTGTACGGAGCCTTTTGCGGTCTGCCATGATCATGTTGTTACTGAGTGCATTTAACCCGTAATAGATTGCCGGAGCAGGCATAAATAATTCCTGCGTGCAGAATGGTACTAAGATTGCGGTACTCTTTGTGGCAAGAGTACGTTCTATCCCCGTTTCATTACAGCCAATCGGTGCGGATGCCACAAGTCCCTGTTCCTGCAAATACTGTAAACATCTGAGGTCACAGTTTGCCTGCTGAATGATACCGGACACTCTCTGCATTAAGCTCTCCAGTTCCCGCTTGGTTCTGCCATAACAGGTAATAAGGAATGTCATGTTGATCATCTTCTGATTGCTCGTATTCAAATCATCCAGAAATTCCAGCGTATCCTTTTCATAGGTCACAATATCCGTTGGAAGAATATCCATATCGTAGCCGCTTCGGACTGCCTTTTTCTGTTCCTCAATCTTCATTTTCTGGATATTGGAAATAACCGCTTTTAACTTCTTGATTGCCTTTACCGGATCTTCCGTCTGCATATGCATGGAAATCGTAAGATTAGCATCAATATCCAGAAGATGCTTGATCAGCTCGTCCGTAAACTTCGGTGCGATAATATCCAGATAGGACACACAGCCATACATATTCCCTGACTTAAAGCGGTTCGGATAGCGGAAATCAAATCCCGGCGGTGCAATATAGTCCTTGACCGACTTACCGGATTCTGCCAAATCCTTAAATGAAAAACGGAAAGGTTCCATGGTATCCTGATTAAAATATCCATGCAGGATGCGCAGTCTTTCCTTTCCGTCCAGTCCCCTCGCAAGGGTTCCTATGTTGTTTAAGTTCCGTATGACATCTTTTTCAATGTTGTTAAGGCGGCTCTTGGCTTCCTTGTAGCCGTTGCTTTCTACACCAAAAATCAGATATTTTGATTTGATGATACCGTTGTTGCCCTTTGCCGCCTGCTTCTTTAACATTTCCGTATATTCCTCACGAATATCGTTAAAATCATCCTCCTGCCACGGAATGTCAAACTGTTCCGTAAGCATCTGCTCGTTGACCTGCCTGTTGAAAAGCATCAGTTCAAACTTCACAGACGGATCAAAATAATTGATGAGCTTGCTGTACTGTGCCAGTATGTCCGCCTGGTCATCCACTTCCAGAAGCTCATAGTTTATATCAAAAAATTCCACCATCTTTGTATAATAACGGTGGCTGACCTGACAGATACCGTCACGGAACATCTTTTCAAAAGTGATCGTCCTTTGTGCGGTAGTCGGCTTTTCTTTCTCAATGCTCTTTCCCGATAAAATATGCTTTAACTGTATAAGACGCTTCTTTTCTGAAAAGGTAAGACCGCCACTTTTACTGTTGTTCCTGCTATTGCCTTTATAACTGCTTTTTCTGCGGCTTTCCGGTTCTGCCTTTTGCTTTTTCTTCAAGATAACGAACCTCCCTTCGTAATTTTTCTTTTTCTTCCAACTGCTTGTATAAGTTCTCTGACCGGTATGGTCTTATGCCCGGTGTGAGTATCTTCTGCCGGAGCATAAAATACAAAATCTTCTCCGCCGGAAACCCGTTTTTCTCATACATCGCAAAAAAGAAGAACGGAAGCATTGCTCCCATCATAAGAAGTGATGCGGCTGATGTTCCGATCAGTCCCTTGGTTAAAAAATACAAGGGTATACCGGCTACTGCCGCACCGCTGAAACAAATGATCTGTCTCTTTGTCAAGTTCAGTGCCACTTTTGTCTTGATACCGGACAAATCCTTTGGCACCTGCACGGATATTGCCATATCGTTCCTCCCTTAGTGCGCATTCCAGATAGATTTCGATAATGAACCAGTCTTAAAGAGTGAAAAGCATAAAATAACGGTATATGCTGCCACCGACCAGAGTGCCGTATGCAGGTTGTCGGACACTGCCACACCAGCCACAAGCACCGCATAGATTGCAACGCATACCATCATAAAAAATCCCTGAAATGCAAGGGCACAAAGCCCCTTAAAATAATTCGTTCCTATCGTTCCCCATTCCCGGTTGGTTACGGTTGCACAGGGAACAGGTGCTACTGATACATAAAGGTATATTTCAATCATTCGCCCATAAAGAATGACGGTGATAAGGACTGACATGATTTTCATACATAAACTGACGATCATGGTCTCCATCCCCAGTCCTAACAGCTCGCCTATGCTCATCTCCGAGAACTGCTCATTGAACATCGTCTGCAACGTGCTTGAAACATCAATACTGGTTTCCCCGCTGATTGTTGCCGCTGCTGAATTGACTATGTGGCTTCCCACATCAAAGACAGCCATGACAATGTCAAAAGTCTTGCTTAACAGCATGACTGCAATACACGCTTTCATAAAAAAGCGGATAAAAATTGCCGTATTGAAGTCATGCAGATTATTCTTGTCAATAACCATGGAAATAAGCTCGTAGACGAGTACAAAACTGATGATCATGCCCGCTATGGGAATCATCACGTTATCGGACAGGGTTTTTATCATGTCAAAAATACCGGAGTTCCAAGTGCTGGGAGTTTTGCTGACCTCCCCTGCAATCGTGCCTACCTTGTCATTAACATCGGTAAACATGGTTTCAAAGTTGGTCAGAACCCACCCCTGCAACAGTTCCTTTATGAATTCAGTAATCTTATCAATGATCCCACCCATGAATTATGAAAACAGAGTGGTAAGCTGTGGAATTACCGTCTGTGCCACAATGATGATGCCACCGCCACTCATAAGCTGCTTGATGCCCTGTGATTTTACTGATGTGTGATAAAGAAGTAATAGAAGTGTAAAAAATTTTGCCGTTCCTATCCGGCACTTGCGCATTGTGTCGGATAGGTCGGGCGGTTATTCGGGCAAGTC
>OGPZ01000997.1_pt1 | contig 21929 bp, 6 predicted proteins | sample 1553111 | NCBI WGS metagenome assembly OGPZ01 (sample SAMEA2579968, study PRJEB22360) | human gut metagenome
CAGCCGGTATCATTACTATGGAGGATCTGCTTGAAACTATCGTGGGTAGTATTCAGGACGAATATGATGATGAAACGGAGGAGATACAGAAAGTATCTTCTGATTGCTATGATATGGTAGGCACAGCAGCGTTTGACGACGTTATGGAGGCTCTTGGCAAGGAGTATCACGGCGAGGTGGATTATGACACTATAGGCGGATTCGTTATGGACCTGCTGGGCCATGTGCCTGAGGATAACGAAAAGGTGACAGTGCATTGGGAAAACGTTGAGTTTAAGGTGCTGTCGATACATGAAAAGAAAATAGAACGGCTCAGGGCTGTGATAAAAAGAGATAATGAAGAGATCACGGACTAAGGGCTGAAAGATACAGACAGAATTCTGTGTAAAAATCGAGGACAAAAATTGAAAAAAAAGAAAATGGTCGCCGCACTCACAGCGGCAGTGCTTATCTGCACATCGGGGTGCAGTTTAGGCGGAACGGGAGAGAAAAATAAAAACCGTTCAAAAAATACTTTTGTGAACACTCATGCGTATGTTGAAGCCAGTTCGGAAAGACATACTGAAACAGGGCTTGACAGCAGAAATGAGAGCTTTACGGCACTTGAGATACCTGACACGGCAGAGTATATCGCCGATTTTCTTTGTACTGACGAAAAACGTGTGTTTTCACAGCTTTACAAAGGGCTGAGCGAATTTGAAAGCTCTGTGGAGCTGGCTGAGGGAGTTATAAGCAAGGACGATATCGGTGCGTTTATCTCCATGCTTACTTCGGCGTGTCCTTATATCGACTATATGGGTTCACAGTATACTATCTGCATTGACGGAGATGGATATGTGACATCTGTGGAGGTCACATATGACAAGACCGCTGAGGAAGCGCAGGCAGAGAAAGAAAAGCTGGATAAAAAGGTCGGGGAGATACTTGCAGGCATTGAGCAGGGCTGGTCGGATTATGACAAGGTGCTGTATTTCCATGACAGCATAATTCTTGAGTGCAACTATGACGATACAGCAAAAAATTGCTATTCTGCATATGGCTGTCTTGTAGAGGGTAAGGCTGTGTGCGAGGGGTATGCAAAGGCAATGCAGATACTTTGTACCAAGGCAGGTATAAAGTGCATACCTGTGGCAGGCAAAGCCTATGACGGCGGAGCTGTTCAGCCACATTTGTGGAATAAGGTCATGATAGACGGTGAATGGACGAACGTTGACCTCACTTGGGACGATCCTGTGACAGATGCAGGGGAGGACTATATCCGCTATGACTATTTTGGCATCACTGACGCCGAGTGTGCAAAAGACCATACAGCGGACGATAACAAGTTTTTGAACTATCCTGAGGCATTTTCCTCGGGGGCAAATTATTACAGAAGAAACGGTCTATATGCTCAAAGCGGTGATGATGTCGTTCAGATGATGTGCCGTTCTGTGGCGGAAGCAATGGCTGACAGTGGATATGCAAGGCTAAAATGTGCTGACAGTGAAATGTATGACAAGGCTGTGGATACTCTCTTTGATGAGAATAGCGGTGTTATCTTTGACGTGCTGAGGCGTGCATACAGTCAGGCTGGGGGAGATTGGTCTACCTCGAAATATGCGGTCATAAAAAATGACGAACTGTGTACTGTCACGATAATACTTTACAAAAATGAATAATTTTCTCAAAAGCAAAAAATATGCTCAAATGTGTTGAAATTTGCGGTGCTTTGTGATATAATAAATGTATTAGTGCGATAAAATATGATATTTTGGATATATCTTGGAAAGGAATGTTATTTTTAGTATGAGCAGTGCTACTAAGCAGAAGTCATCAGCAGGCAAGAACGTGCTGATATTCTTTATTGTTTTTATTATTCTGGAAATGCTTATAGTTGTGGGAGTGGGACGTGTTTTCAAAAACAAGAACGTTACACCGAGCATTGCAGGCTACAGCCTGTACATAATGAATGGTGACGGCATGGGTGACAGAGTTCCTGACGGCGCACTTGTTATCACATCGAACATGACCCCTAGCACAGACAAGATAGGCGAGGCAGTTGTGTGCGAGAACGTGCCTGATATTGGAACAAGCGTGTTCTGGCTTTATGACATCACTTCAACTGACGATAACAACGGCGTTGTTTACACTGTTTATCAGGAAAAAGACCCTGCAAAGCTTTATGAGATAAGCTCAAAGAACGTTGTGGGCGTAGCTTCTACATATTACATGACAGCAGGCAAGGTGCTTACGTTTATGTCGTCAACATTCGGCATGATAGTGTGTGCTGTTGTTCCTATATTCCTGCTCGTTGTTATCGAGCTTATAATTGCTATCGCTACTCATTCTTCAGATGATGAGGAAGAGGACGATGACGAGGAAGAACCTGCAGAGAGCGTTACTCTTGACGATTTCCTGTTCGGCGGCGAGAACGAGGGCGAGCAGATCGCAAAACATCGCAAGCACGTTGACGACGAGATAGCTTCTCACCACAAGGCTGAGCCTGAGGGTGAAGAGAAGGCTGAAACGGAGGAAGTTATCGAGGAAGTAGAAGAGGTCGAGGAAACTATATTTGAAAGACCTGCGGAAAAGGAAGAGCGTGCTGAGATAGACCGTTCTTACTACGAGAGAGCTTCACAGCTTCTTGACGAGGCGGCTTCAACTGAGGATACTGTAGCCCCTGAGCCTGAGAAAAAGCCTGTGCCAAAGGCAAAACCTGCGGCAAAGCCTGCACAGCAGACAAAGACAGCGTCAGCTTCCTTGGAGGAACTTATGAAGCTTATGGAGCAGGAGCAGGAAAAGCTCAAAAAACAGCTTGATAAAAAATAATTCTTGAAAAAAATTATCCGTCGGGCGTGTGGCTCGGCGGATTTTTTTTTGAGGGAAGCCTGATGAAAAAAGCCCATTTCAAGGCAAAAAATGCGGCTCTGATGTTGCAAATGCACATAAGTTTTTAAAAATATCGGACTAGCATTGTAAAATGATACAAAACATAAAAAATATCAAAAAAAGTGTTGACAAACAGGGTGGGATAGTGTATAATAGATACTGTTGTGAGGGACACAACAAAACAAAGTCCTGAAAACAACAAACCAGCTAAAAGGGAGCATAGCTCAGCTGGGAGAGCATCTGCCTTACAAGCAGAGGGTCACAGGTTCGAGCCCTGTTGTTCCCACCAAAATAAAAAGGATACCTACAAGGTATCCTTTTTATTTTTATGTAATTAGATGTAATGCTCGAACCTGTGACAAGATACTCCAAATTCTGCGAACAACGAGAGCAAAGAATTTGGGAAAAACAGTTCGGGGAACTGTTTTGTAGTATCTTTGTTTCTTATAAGAGCCCTGTTTTAATTATTTCCTTTTTGTTTATGGGCGAGAATTTTGCTCCGCCTCTCAAAATCTGTCGTACAGCAGTGCGTCAGATTTTGTATTACTTTTAAATCAGTTTATTGACAGTATAAAAGCCATCGGTTTTTAACCGATGGCTTTGTTTTATGTCAACCAAAATCTTATGGTGCTTACACCTTTATTTTATTAGTTTATAAAAAGCAAAAAGAGACGGTATTTCTACCGTCTCCTAAAGCTTTATTTCAATGTCAAGATTTTAGTCTAAATCAGTACCATGGTCAATACCGGTATTTCCACCAGTATAAGATGCTGTTAAAACCTCATCATAAGTCTTGAACTCATCAATCTGTGACATTGGCTTTGTGTAAAACTCTTTCATTGGTTTTCCTCCCAAATTTACCGGTGCCTTACCCCTGCCGATTAGGCAGAGGCAAAAGCATCAATAAATTATAATTTGTTATCAATAAGTGTAAGATTCAATGTTAGACATAGTTGGCTTTAATGTGCCATCAGCAGTCTTTGTAATAACAAATGCTACTGCAGAAATCTTACCATCTTTCTTTGAAAGACCATAGTCAAGAGCAATCTGCTCTGCTGAATTCTTGTTGTAAAGAATCTTTACAGTGCCTGCATTAGCGTCTGCACCCTTATTGCCAACATTATCAAGTGTGAGTTCAGAATCAGCTAAATTCTTACCATATACAAAGCCCTGCTTAACTACTGTTTCGCCAGGAGCAACATTGCGAGTTGCCAAGAATGAAACCTTAACTGTACCCTCAATTGGTGTTGCAGAAAGAATCTTAACTGTTGTTTTCTGCTGAACTGCAGTCATTACAGGTGTAAGTTCAATATCAGAACCGCAGAAGAATGTGCAAGCATCGCCATAACCAACTACTGTACCGTCATTTAACTTCCAAGCTTCAGCACCGTCCTTATGAACGCTAACCTTAGTATCATAAGCAACTTGAGCCGGGCTAGCTACTTCAGCACCGTTAACAGTGATTGTAGCACCATCGTTAGCAGTTACTGTATACTTAGCAACATCGTCCTTCTTGTACTGAGCGTAGATTGTAGCACCGTCTGTGAGTTTGCTGATTTGTTCTTCAGTCATTGACCAACCTGTGAATGTGTAACCAGGGAATACAGGTTCAGTAGGAACTGTAATATTAGCTGCGCTATCAACAGTTTGAGTATCAATTACATTGCCGTATGGGTCTACAAATACTACTGTAAATGAAGTGTCAGCCTTTTCAGCAAATACAGGTTCGTAAGTGATGTCAGCTGTTGCAGCTGTTTTAAATGTTGCTTCGTCAGAAACAATCTTGTTACCAACTTTCCAACCTACGAATTCGCCTGTTTCGTTATTAGCTTTAGCAGTAAGAACTACATCGTCACCAACTGCAAGTCTTGCGTTAGCACCGTTTGTAGCATCAGCACCGTTAAGAGTTGTTGTGCCAAGTTTTGTTGAAGCAACTGTTACAACTACACCTGCATCAAGCTTAGCAACTGCATCTTTAAGAGCAGCTGTTGCAGCGTCTACATCTTCCTGTGTTGTGTAAGCTTCAACTGTAGCCTGAGCATTAGCCTTAAGAGCTTCTGCTACCTTTGCGTAAGAAGCTGCTGTGAAATCATCAGCTTTTACATTCTGTGCAGCATCAAGCGCATTATAGTATTCTGTACCGTTAAGCTTATCAATCGGAAGTGTTGATACATAACCACAATCAGGGCAAGTAGCTGTCTTAGAACCTTCTACCTTAATTGTAGGCTGAGTAACGGTTTCGTACTTAAGAGTACAATCATCTACTATGTCGCTACCAACTTCAGTAAATACAAAACCATCCTGTGACCATGTATAAGTTGTTGTTGTATGAGTACCGTTCTTATTATCGGTAACCTTAGCAGGAGTGTTAGCAAAGTTTTCAGGTGTTTCGCCCTTATTAACAGTGAGAGGTTTAGATGTACCGTCAATGAAGTTATAAGTATAAGTTTCAGTTGTAGGATTAGCTACAAGACCGTCAACTGCAGCTTTAAGAGCATCTCTTGCAGCGTCTACATCTTCCTGTGATGTGTAAGCACCAACTGTTGCTTCATCATATTTAGCAAGTGCTTCTGTTACCTTAGCATAAGAATCTGCTGTATACTTAGAAGCGTCAGCATCCTTTGCAGCCTTGAGTGCAGCTCTGTAAGCTTCACCGTTAAGCTGAGCAATTTCAGTACCTGTTGCGATTGTTTCGCCGCAAACATTACATACTGTGTCACCTGTGTTACCAGGATTGTTGATTGTAGGTTTAGTAGCGTTTACAATCTTTGTATCAGCGTGGTCACATACAAGCTTATCAATTGGTTTTGTATAAGTATTGCCACAATCAGGACATGTGTAAACATCATAACCTGCTTCTTTATAAGTAGCGTCCTTATGGTCAGTTACTGTGAATGGACATTCAGATTTTGCTACTACTGCTTCTTCAGTATAAGCAGCGTCAGCTGTTGCAGCTACAACTTCAGGTGTCCACTTGTAACTTGTTACTGAATGATGATTTGAATCAACCGGTGTCGGAGCTGTTGTTGCTGTGTTAGCAGGAATTTTTGGCATTTCGCCATCATTTACAGTTTGAGTGGTAGGTTCACCACCATAAGGTGTAAATGTGATTGTGTGAGTTGATGGCTGCTTAACTGAAGGAGCAATTGTTACATCGCCATCAACCTTATATTCATAAGGGAATGCATTAACTGTTACCTTTTCACCGTTGATTGTAAGTTCATTAACAACTTGGTAACCTTCAGCTGCCTTAACATCAATTGTGATTGTTGAGCCGGTTTCTACTGAAACAGGAGCTGTGTAAGCAGCGCCATTGATTGTTACAGTAGCACCTTCAACAGCATTAACTGTTACAGTGTTGTTTGTAGTTTCAGCAGGAGCAAGAGCAATCTCTGCAGCCTGAAGTTCTGTATCAACAGTGTAGATATTTGTAAGTGAAGCATCGTAGCCCTTCTTATCAGAAAGAACAAAATTAGCTGGATCCTTATGAGCATAATCGCCGTGACCATACTGTGCAAGAGCAACTGCTGCTGCAAGAGCTCTGACATATCTGGTCCATGATTCTGCAGAGTAAGAACCATCGTTTACAAGCTTACCTTCAGCATCCCACTTACCAAAGCGAGGAGCGTTTGCGCCTGTTGTCTTTGAAACTGAAGCTTCAGTTGTTACAGTCTTACCGTCTTCAGCATAAACAGCCTTAGTAGCAGTAAGAGTTGAATAGATGTTGCCTGATGCACACTTGATTTCTTTTTCAAGCTGTGCACCCTGGTAACCACGCTCAACAGCTGCGCTTGCGAAGATATTGAAGAGTCTGGTATATTCAGCTACTGCTGCTGATGAAAGTGATGAATGAGTTACATAAGTATAAGACTTTCCGTTGTCAATGCAGTTTTGTACAGTTGATGCTGCACTTGCAGGAGAAACGCCTAATTCCTTCTTAACTGCATCTTCAGTTTTAGCCTCTCCGGTAGCTTCATCAATTACCGGGTTGCCATCTGCACCTAAAACAACTTTATCATAATGATATTCAAGATCAACAGTAAAGTTCTTTTCAATGTTTCTGGCAATGTCAGTCATCTTAGAGAATGTTAAGATGTTAAAGTTTGTGTCATTAAGACCGGTTCTTGCAACAGAAATGTTTTTGAATGCATTATCTGCAGCCGGCTTAAGTGTATCATTCATAATGCTTGTTACATAGTTGATTCTATCAACAGCCTTTGCAACAGCACCACGGTTATCAACGATTGAACCGTCAGACTTAACTTCGTTAGGAACGATAGTATAATCTGTTACAGGGAACTTACATGACCAATCTTCATTTGAGTTAACCTTCTTGCCATCGGCATCACGGTATACATACTGAACCTGGTTGTAAAGGAGATTACCCTGTGAGTCAGTTGCCTGAGTTTTAGTAGGCATCTGGCAAGGATTACCATTTGTGGTAATAGCATTGTCCCAAGTTGTTTCATAAACAACTGAGTTAGCAAGATAGTATTTACCATCTGCATTCTTAATTACTTTGATTCCGGCTTGGTCTGTTGTACGAACCTTTCCATTATCATCAGAAAGAGCTAATGGTGAATAGATTGGCATTGTACCTGCAGCATCGAAGTAGTAAACGCCTGCAACACCGCCGACTTTACCTGAACCGTCAGCAAGAGCTTCGCCACCAACATAAGCGTTAGCCAAAACATCCTTTGGAATTGTATATTCTTTTCCTTTAGATGTTACTGTTGGAGCAGATTTTGTATAAGGAACATAAGCTAAATCGCCAAACTTTGATGTAACTTCTTTAGTTGTTGCTGTGAGCTGAGTCTTATTGTTAATGCTCTGTGCAAAAGCAACTGTCATAGCAGATGACTTAATAGAAAGTACATTAAGAAGAGCCTGCTTAGCTTGCTCGAAAACAGTTGAGTTAGTAAAGTCTGAAGACTTATACTGTGATACAAGTGATGCCAAATTATCATAAGCAGTATTCATACCGCTGAGCTGGCTGGTATCACCTACAAGGATAGTAAAGTGAGCATAAGCTGACTTAGAACCATTGTAGATACACATATCAACCGGATATTCGCCGCCTTGAATGTTGGTTTCACCATCATAACGGAACGGTTGAACTTCAAGAGCAGATGCATTTGGAATCTGCTTCTTCTCACTTTCAATGTAGAAACCAGGAACTTTGGTGTTACCCATTGAAACAATGTTGAAGAGGTTATCGTAGTTAATCTGACCGCCATTGTTCTGCAAATAAACTGATTCGTAAATATCACCGTCACCAACATGGTAACCTGCGATAATATTCTTAGCAATAGCTTCAGAAAGAGTGTAAACTACATGAGTTCTTGTCTGAATAGCCTTAATATTTGCAGCTGTGGTACCATCAGGGTTAGTTTGAGCTTTAACTGCTTCGATTTCATCGCTTGTGTAACCCTTATAATAAGTAATTTTATCGCTGTTACCTGCTGTTGCTTCTGTTACCTCGTTACGGTTCCATTCACCGAATTCACCTGAACCAGGAGTAGTTTCAACACGGTAGTCATACATATTATACTTAAGAAGGTTACCGTTTGTCTTATCCCAAGCAGGGATAGCGTTTTCACTTGTGATGTTTACTGTTGTATAAGCAGCATTTTTATCATACTTTGTTACAACATTATTTGCATCAAGTGTGTTTGACTGATAATTTGAATCTTCATCATAGAAGTAGATACCGTCAACTGCTTTTGAACCGGTCAAAATCTTATTTCTGTTACTTCTATATCTAACTGAATATGTAGAAATATCAGCAAGGTTTGATGAATCAAGTACCATGTATTCAGGATAGTTAGCAACAAGAGTACCATCATTACTAAATTTAGATGTTGATTTTACATAAGCACCCTCAACACCAACTGTTTGATCAGGTTTATTTGTATCATGCTGGAACTGCTTGTTACTATTATACATAGCTTCTTTCCAACCTGTTGCGGTTGTCATATACTTATAAGCTGAAACATTGTTATCAGCTGCAACAACTGTGCCATCTTTAAGTACGATGTCGTATACAAACTGAACTTCAACTACATTAGATTCTCCTGCTGCTGAGTCGAAAGTAATAGGAAGTTTAGGTGTTACTATTGTTTCGTTAGGAGCAATAAGACCTGATTTAAGTTGAGATGTAATATCAGTTTTTTCGTTGTTACTGCCAATATAAGTTGCTGACTTAAGCTTGTAATAGTAACGAGAAAGTTGAACAAGCTGTCCGTTAGAGATATATGCACGGTTAAGACCTGTGCAGTTATTTGTAAATGAAACTGTATCGCTGCAATCGCCGCCTGCTGTTGTCTTCATAGAAGGTGTAGCAAAGCTTGCTGAAGCAGTCTTAAGCTGCTGAGTTCCGATTGGAGTGATAGCTTCAGGAACGAAAGAGTTAACTGCTGAAAGAGCAAAGAAAATACCTCTCATTACTGAATCGCCATACTTGCCGGCATCACCCTTGGTGCTGTCTGCACCATAACCGGTGAATTCAACAAAGTTGCAAATAGCCTTTTGGATTGCACCGAGGTCAGTACCGCCGGTACCTGCAAGAGTTTTAACCTGAAGTAAATCATCAAATGGCTTGTTGTCACCGTTTGACTTAGGAATTATGGTTGTGAAATTCTGCGGCTGTTTAGAATAACGCTTACCGAGGAGACCGTTGATAAGGTCAGCAAGCAAATCATAAACAGTATTTACAAAACCTTTTGACTGAATCGGTTCAGCAGATACGATTGTGATAAGTTTGTAAACGAAATTAGATACGCCACAGAAACCGCTGTCTTTCTTATCTGCAATATTAAGAACTGAAAGAACTACATCGTTCCAGATAAGGTCATGTGAATCGAACTTACCGTATTCTTTGCCTTGGAGTGTACCAAGAACAGGGAAGAACTTGTTAGCAATTTTATCAATGTTTTCCCAAAGGTTATTTGTAAGAGCACTGTTACCGTTTTCATCGCAAATACCGAGAAGAGCTGCAACACCCATTGCTCTTTCACCTGAGTTAGTTGACTTCTTCATTGAGTAATCTCCACCGTAGTAAAGAATTACTGAATTCAAGAGGTCAAAAATTGTAGCACTTGAATTAACATCTTCGTTTTCTGTCTTCCAAGTTTTGCCTTTGTATGTTACAGGAACATATCCTTCAAGTACATATGCAACTGCATCACGAGCCATAGGAAGAATTGTACCTTCAAGTGTTGCGTTGATTGTACCGTCATTGGCTACATTTACAAGTGATGAATAATCCTTATTAGGAAGTACATATGATAAGTATTCTTTAAGGCATACATAAGCAACTGCTTCTGCATCCTTACAACCATCCCATTCTGCTGGGTGGATAATATCTTGAAGTTTGCCTGCACCAAGGTTAACCTGGCCGATACAAGCAACAAGCATAGGAACCATTGCTGATTCAAGATTTGCTTCTGAAAGAACAGCATCAGTACCGTTAGCATCATAGAATGCCTTGAGGATGTTAGCGTCAGTAGCATCTGCTGTGTACTGAACCATCTTAAGTGCATTGTTAACGAGTGTTGAAGTGATTTTCTTGATTGTTGCATCATTGATTGATTCAATACCGTCTGCCTTTGTTGTTTGAGATTTTGACGATTGCCGATAATGTTATCTCTTTGTGGGAACAAATCATTAACTGCTGCAACAAGTGCATCGTTAAAGCCTGCTACCATTGAACCGTAATTTGAATATTCATTTTTAAAGAAATCGTCAATATTCTTTGTTCCGGTTTGTGCAAAGTAAAGGTTGATAGGACCTGTTTGCATATTGAAACCGTAGTCAGCAAGAGGGCTGTATCTTAACTTAGCAAAGAGCTTTGTTTCATCAATATCTGACCACTTGCCTGTTGATGTTTCAGCAGCTGCACGGTCAAATGAAAGCTGTTCCTTAGCTTTTGCAATAAAGTCATCTGCTGATTTATCGCCATAAGCTTCGTAATTAGCTTCAGCCCATTCGTTAATCTTTGCCTGAGTATAGTTAGAAGCAATATCGCTTGAATTCCATTCACCCTTTTTGTCGAAATAATAATAGTATGCATTATCAAGATTTCTGTCACCCTGGGTGTTTACATGGAGAAGCTTGACTGTACCCTTGAGAACTGTATCCCAAGCAAGATCAAGTGCTGTATAACCTAATTTGAAAAGAGAATCGGTTGGCTTAAATGTAAGCTTTGTTGTTTGCTCTGTTGCATAACCGTTTGCATCCGGATGTCCATAAGCAAAAAGAAGAACATTAAGCGGATTGCCGTCATCATCTTTAAATTCGCTTGAATATACAAGGTTAGGGTCATAACCGAGTTTAGCAGCTGCTGCTGCATAATCCGAGCCTGACTTATTCATTTCAGCCTTGATTTCAAGATAACGAGTAGCTGATGTATCCTGGATAGGTTTGAGTGAGCCATCTTCGTTCTTTTCATTATATTCTTGGTTATATGTAACGAGAACGCTTATCTTCTGAAGAAGCTCGGTAGAGAGCTTATCGAAAAGCTGGTCATCATATACCCATTGAGTTTTGCCACTCTTGAAATCATTGATTTCATCCTGTGTATACCATTTAGTATAGTTGAAAATAAGCTGCTGAACAATGTTATAAACAAGGTTTTTAGCATAACTTTCATCACTGAAGCCTAATGGACCTGCAAGAAGCTTGTAGATATTAACCGCACTCTTAAGAACACCGAGGTTGAAATCACCTCTTAATACCTGACCGAGTACATCCTTACCGGCATAGTCAGCTGAGTTGATTTGAAGAAGAGCAAGAGCTCTCTTAACAATCTCAGTTGATGAATAGTTTTCTCTTGTAACATGCCAGAAATTCTTGCTGGCATCACTTGAAGCTAATGATTTAAGCTGAATGTTACCTGCGTCACCAACATAACTACCATACTTAGAAAGAAGACCTGCAACACTCTCAAGTGTAAGCATTACATCATCAACGCTGTCAAGCTTAACTGTTAAGGTATATTTAATAATACCAAACGCGTTGATATTAAGATGCTTTTGAGCGGCATCCCATGTCATATAAGCTGTAACGCTGGATGGGAGATTTGCAAGAAGGTTGTAAACTGTTGGAGCAACTGTAGGAAGCATAAGGTCCGCATAGTCAAGCAATGCTGTTGCGGCTTGTTCGTCAGAAAGAATATTCCAAGCAAGGTCGTTATATTCTAACGCGTCATCTGTATACTGCTTTTCTGAACTAACAGGTGCAGCGTGAGCTGAAAATGCACATGTTAAACAAGAAGCAGCCATAAGAACAGCCATAAACAACGCAAGCAGCTTATGGGAAAACTTTTTTGCTTTCGTTTTCATTTTTTACCTCCGTAAAATTTTAAAAAATTTAAAGTGAAGTGTTAACATATTGTGCGTAATGCCCGTCGCAATCTCTGACCATCAGGCAATCTGAATTAGAATGAAGGCTCATTACAAGCCACAGCATTAAATTGGCGCAATATGTGCTTTAAACACATTATAATTATTACATACAGCCACCCGAAAGTCAATAAATTAAACTTACAATCCTCATTTTTGTAACTTTAGCCAAAAACGACCTCATTTTTTTGTCACTATGCACAATTAGTTTACGAAAATTTTACAATTTGTTAATAGTTTTAAGGAGAAAAATAAGCTTTTCACGGTGAGTAAAGCGACAATACTTTACACAATTTTTACATTTGTAAAGGGCTGAAGCTTTACATTTTGCAAAATTTTTAATGCACTTTTTCTCTGTTTTATCCGTTTTTCAGTTGTTCTTAATAAAATCGACGCTTGTTAGACATAATTTCCGATTAAGTCCATTTACAAGCACTCCGTTGTCAAATTCAAAACGCAAAATATGTTAAAATTCACAATAAATTCAAAATATGTTATAAAATTATTGACTTATTAGATTTTATTTGATATAAATATATTGTATTTGTTAATACGCGTGTGGATATCCTGCGCCTAAAAAGCAGTTTTTGTGTAGAAACTGTGTAATAAACAAATACTGCTCGGCGCATAATCCAAAATGCGTTACCATACGACAAAGTTCGTAAATCATATTGTAAAGGAGAGAAAATTTATATGAGAACGAGCAAAAAAATACTCAGCTTTTTCTTAGCTGTGGTAATGGTCGTGACCACTTGTTCGGTTGGATTTACTGCATTTGCAAAAAACAGTAATGACAACCCATTGTGGAACACTTCCAGCGTTAATGCTTCATCCGCATATAAAACCGTCAACGGTTTGGCAGATGAGCTTCCGTCCCTTCTCATGGGTATAGACGCAATTTCAAAAGTAGTCTATAACAAAGGGGCAATCAGTCTTGGTACAACTTCAGACAAGTTGACTAAAGACCAGAAAGAATCAATTAAGGAGAATACGACTCTTCCTGAGATGTTGCAGGCACTTCAGCCTACGCTTATCAATGCTGTCGGCAAAATGGCTGTATCTACAAGCCAATCGGAATTTGTCACAGACATTATTGGTGAATCATCATCAAATGTAAGCAATTATGACTACCTCAACAATTTCAGTGACGACATCAATTTCTTCCAGCTTGCAGGTATGTGCCATAAGCTCATTTATGACGGTGTAAGCAACATTTCTGCAAACAAAGAAACAAAGAAAGCACTTGAAGATATTCTTTATGGTGCAGGCGATCGCAACCTTGATGGTAAAGCAATCAAAAAAATCACTGTTGACTCAACAGGTCAGCACAAGCACTATGTTAACATTAAATACAACACCAAAGGTTTGTGGTATTTAACAACATTAGTAGATTCAAATACTTCTACTAACTTTGATATTTCCGATGCTGTTGATAATATTTTGCCTGCAATTGCACAGCAATATGACGATCAAGTTGCAGATGGTAAAATCAAACCTGTTGAACTTTCTTCAATCACAGATATGTTGGACTTCAACGGTGACGGCGGACATGTAAGAATAGGCGAAACATCTATGATGGCAAGCCTTTCACAGCTTAAATCCGCAACCTACACACTCACAGAAGCTCAGCAGAAAACCGTAAATGAAGTATGTAGTTACTTAAACAACTACTATAAAGTTTTTGGTATTGATCTTAATGCCTCTGATGTTGCTGATTGTATTTACTATGCATATTCACCTCAAACAGATACTTTCACAAATATGTTTGGCGGTAACTTAGCAAGAACCATGCCTTACATTAGACTTGCTGTTGACGGCGGTGCAGATTTCAAACTCTCTGCTGATTCAGATTTCTTTAATGACCAATGGAACCCAAAAGTTACATCTCCTACCGGAGACCCATACACCATTGAATCAACCGGTATTAAAACTTTTAAAACTGTTGACGGATTATTATCACAGATTGAGCCATTCTTTGCTCAAGCTCTCGGATACGACAGTCTTGACACTGCAGTAAGCGAAATGCTCACCAGAGATAGTGTATCCACAGATGCATTATCAATGTCATCTGTAAAGGATTATATCACAAGCCTTTATATCATATTATCATACGCTTCACTTGTTGATGATGTAAATGGCGGCGGACGACAAAACGCTCCTTATGCTCAATATATTTTAAAGGGAGCATTGGTTGACTTTAAAGGACTTAAACTTGAAGATATAAATCAAGCAGTTGATAAGGATATGCCTGCAGGCTTCAACTTCTACTGGCAAGACGGAGATGAATTCTTCCTTACAGATGATGAACTTGAGCAGATGTATTCAATTTTGAACTTGGTTGCTACTCAAGATAACAATTTCCCTGAAACAATAAACGGATATTTTGCTGACGGTAGTATGAAGTTTAATGATACAGACGGTTCTAAAACTTTCATTCTTCCTAAGAATCTCAGAGATACAGCCACTATTGAATATTTTGCTACATTCTTGAAGATGTACAGCAGAAAGAATAACAACTCTGATGCACAACAGCGTAACAAGGTTATCAACTTGTTTGCAGGTAACTGGATTAGCAACAGAAGCAATAAAACAAGTGATTATATTCAAAATGCTACTCTTTTAGATACAGAAAATTCAGATCCTAACACCGGTATTTATGCATACAAGCATACCGGCAATACTTATTCAAAAGCAGATTTAAATGAATGGGTTAAATATTCATATATGTCAACTCTTACATCTTATTTTTGCTCAAAAATAAGCACTGCGTCTGACGACTTAACTTATGATAACAATTCAATCAAATGTTCTTTGGATATTAGCAAGTTTATCAATGACTATGTTAAAGAACATCTTGATACAACAGGTGTAACTCTTACAGACGCTCAAAAGCAGTCTGTTATCAACAATGCACTTGCAGCTCTTTGTGGTAACGGTGGTACACAGCTTACAAATATAGTTCTTAACTCTATTATTTCCACATATCTCGATCCGAGTTCAACAATAGGTAATATTATCAACGGTGCTCTTGACGAACTTGCTTCAACAAAAATTGACCTTGTCAAAGCAACTTACAATATTTGGGCTAACCTTATTGAATCACCGGTTGAAACAATATTCAATCTTCTTCCGCTTGTTGTTGTTCTTGTAAATGAAGTACTTGAACCGATATTCTTCAGTGCTAAATCAGGTGAAACCAAGCAAAACAATATGCTTTATAACTTCACACATGATGGTCTTCTCTATGACTTAACTGCTGATTATGGCTCATACATCGGTATTGACACACTTGCTTGGGACCTTAATGAAATGCTTCCATTGCTTATGCATTGGCTCAAGAATGACGGTTCTTATGACAAGATGGGCGGTACATATTGGAATAACGGTGCTGAAAAGAATTTCAAAATCACCAAATATACCGATTTATCAGGCGGACTTGATAAAATTACGACAAAGAATATTACAACAAGTACTGTTATCAGCAAACCAGAATATGTTACTAAATATGAAAAGATTGTTGACAGTAAAGGCAACGAAATCACTTCTAAAGTTGTAACAGAAAAGAAGACAAAAACAGAAGTGGATGAAAACGGTACTGCAAAGACAGTTGAATATACCGAAGATGTTACATACTATACATATAATGGTGTAACAAGCAATGATATTTCAGTAGCTCTTGCAAAAGCTCCGACAAATGCTAAATTTACTGTTTACAGTAAATATGAAGCAAAAGTTCCTTACATCACAGGAATTTACATTGCCGATAAAGCACTTAGGGACGCTAAGCTCAGCGGACTTGATAAGGTTCTTAAGAAAGCATTTACAGATGATAAAGGCGTTCTTTCAGACACAAACGCTCAGCTTGCAACCGGACTTGCAGAAGTAATTAACGAACTTGCAGGATTATTTACAACAGCAGTTGACACTTATGTAAATACCCCATCACTCAGAAATCAAGTTAAGGGTAAAGATAACAACGGAAATATTGCTAACAGCGGACTTAACAACTTAATGGTTGCTATTCCACAGCTCTTCGATATTATGGAAGACCTTGGAGCAGATAAGTACGGTGTCAGCAAAAATGCATGGACATACTGCTACGACGGTAAATTTAAAACTGAAGAAATTACAGTATCGGGTAAAACCTATACCGCTGTTTCTAACACAAAGGTAACTGAATTCAAGTCACATGCTCAAAATCCTGATTCAACAAAGATTTTCGATACTTTCGTTGGTATCTTTGTAGAAGATTGGCTTGATGCAATCCTCGGTCTTGTAAACAATGTTATTGATTCAGACAACAGCGCATTTGCAAAGAACCTTCCTCTCATTACAGGTGTTCTTCAGTCAATCGGCGGATTTGGCGAAACAAGCGCACTTACAGACTTGTTTAACAGCATTTTCCAAATCACCCGTGAAAGCAAATACAGCTTTACATTTGAAAAGCAGGCAAGCGGATTTGTCGGACTTGATAAAAACAATGCTTACTTCCTTATTACTAATGTAAGCAAGCTTGTAGATGTAATTCAAAGTCTTGTTAAATCATTTAAGAAGACTGACAATACAAATAATAATACAAATAATAATACAACAACTGCTCCTACACAGGCAGTTCAAACTTCTAACTCATCAGTTGACATTTCAGCGTATAAGAGCAAAGATGTTAAGAGTGTTGACAGCACAATTGAAAAGCTTGATAAAGCATTGTCATCTCTCCTTGCTGATTCAAGAATCAATGGCTATTCAATCAACAAAACAAATAATATTATTGTCGGCGTAATTTCATTACTTTCAAATTACATCGGTGCTAACTCAGCAAATGCAGTAATAGATTTACTTAATACCTATTTATATTACCTTAACGGTGAAGATTCACGCTCAGCTGATTCTAACGGTAATGTTAACCCTAAGGATATCTACACAAATGAAGGACTTACCACAGTAGTAGTAAGAACTTATGCACTCATTGAATCACTTGTTGCAAACCTTACTGATAAGTACGCTTATTCATACACAGGTGCAAACAATGTTTCAGCTAAATACAATCTTATCAGCGAAGCAGTTAACGGACTTATTTCTCCTGACTCATTAGCTGTAAGAATTAAAGACACAGATATTAAGAATGCCAGCGGTAAACTTAAGAAGCTTGCAAGCTGGAGCGATGCTGTTAATGACAACGGAACACTCAATGTAAGCATTAACTGGGGTGTTTCAGCCGGCAACAGAGATGAGTTTATGAATGGTCTTTCAACATCACTCAGACTTCTCACATCTATTATCGGCGTACTTCTTATTGACACAGGCATTTACGAAAATGCACTTTATCCGGTTCTTAATACAATCGCAGTAAAAACAGGCATCACAGTTGATACTCCTGAAAAGTTCGCTGACAAGAGCAATCCATACCGTGATGAAGTATTTGTAGGAATTGTTAACCCAATCGTTGCATTACTTGACAAATTCTTTGAAAAACCTGTAACTACATTGTTGAACCTTGTATCAGCTATCGGTGTTATATTAGATGACACAACAGCTCCTACACTTGCTTCAACAATTGCAAACGCTGTTAAACCTATTTCAAATGAAGTTAACGGACTTGCAAAAATCCTCAGAATAAGCAATGGTACTCTTGGTGCAACATCACCTACTCTTGCTTCATTCCTTGAAAACATTGCTACTAAAACATTCGGTAAATTGGTAACAGTTAATGATAAGCAGGAAATCGGTATTGAAGTAAAGGGATACCTTCTTTCAGGTAATAATATTATACCTATTATAAATACACTTCTTGCTAAAACAGGCATTAAGCTTAATAACATTAACTGGAATGCACTCGGCAAAACAGCTTCTCCTGCTCAAACCCTTCTTTATGTTCTTGATTATGTAATTGAATTCGTAAAGACAAACAACAATCTTACCACAATCATTCAGTTGATTATGGGCAACAACAAGATTAGCAAGGGAATTCAAAAGCTTATCAAGTACATCGAAACAGGTAAGCTTGACGCTATGGGACTTCTTAAAGTTATCGGCAAGCTTCTTGACTTCACTCAGTCACCAACAGAAGTTTACTGGACTTATAAGAATTACAAGGGTACATCATTAAACTTTAAGTATCCTGACGGAATTACAGCTTATGATGCAAATAACGCTGTTTCACAGCTTGACACAGCAGTTGATGCAGTTATGGCTCTTCTCGCCAACTTCGGTGTAGTTAACGCATCAAATCTTAAGAGCATTGTCAGCGGATTGGCATTTACAAACGCTAACCTCACATCTCTTGCAAAGGCACTTTACGGTGCACTTGATACCAAGAAGATTTCACCATATCTCAATATGGCAGGCATTGCAGTATCACCAAAGGGTGTTGCTAATCTCCTTGTAGATAAGAGCTATGGCAAAACTTACACTTCAGCAGCCAACACACTTAAGAAGGCAAAGAGCTGGAAGAAAGTTAAAACAATTAACTGGGGCTTCAAGGATGGTTCAGCAAAGGCAGAGCAGGGCTTTATCAATGCTCTTGCAGCAATCCTCCGTCCTGTAAACAGCGTTCTTGCTGTATTCCTCAATGAAGGAAAGATTGACCTCAGCAATATCAATATCAAGAAGGCTTCAACTTCATTTGATATTAAAGACAGCAACGGTAAAGTAACAAGCAAAGTTGCACTTACTTATATGCTTAAGAAAGGCGTTCTCACTCTTACCCTTAAGGATGATATGAACCCTGACTCAAAGCTTTCAACAATTAAGCTTGACCTTAACGCTCTTAATGTAGGCGTTAACGGTATTAACGGTTATGAAGGCGCAATTGTTCCTCTTCTTGATGTTCTTCAAGTAAGCAACAGCAAGATTAAAACATTTAAGCAGTATCAAAAAGATTGCAAGAAGGCTAAAGATAATGTAATTCTTGATGTTCTCAATCCTCTTATGAGCTTTGTAGATACACTTCTTGATAAGCCATTTGATACACTCACATCTGTTCTTCCAAACCTTGCATACTTTATTGATAACAACGGCATAGGCCAGTTACTCGATAATCTCCTTGCTCCTGTTACAAACATTCTTAAAACTGCTAAATCAGCAGGTGTGGATGTTGATAAGATTCTTTCAATGGTACTCGGCAAGGACCTTGGCAAAGTTGTTACAAACGCACTCAAGGTTAAAGGTGTTAAGCTTAACATCAAACTTGCAAACCTTAAGTCTTGCAACATTCAAGATATTGTAGTTCCTCTTCTTAACTCATTACTTAAGAAGACCGGTATTAAACTTCCTGAATTTAAGTGGTCAACAATCGCATCACACGGTAAGGTTGTTACATCTAAATCAATGGCTAAGAATGCCGAAGGCAAGTTTACAAATAAGGAAGTAATTGCTGATAAGGGCGAAGTTCTTGTTGCAGTTCTCCGTTATATTGCAGATACTCTTGTTAAGAACTCAAAATCTATCAAATCACTTATTACTTCAATTAAAGCTATTAAGAGTAATGATATGCTCAAATCTATCATCTCAACTGTATTCACTACAATCGGCCTTGCTGATAAGGATGATATTGTTCGTGCATTATTCTACTTCTTAACAGGCGAACCTACTAATGCATTCTGGGATTACACAGCTTATAAGACAGGTTCATATGACTTCTCTTATCCTGAAAGTGTTGATGTTGACTTCCTTAAGAATCTTCCTCCAATGCTTGACGGACTTGTAGGCGGTTTGGTTGACGGCGGTCTTACCAAGTTAATCGGCGGTCTTATCTTCAAGGATGACATTATTAACTCACTTCTTACCGGACTTTACGGTGCAGTTGAAGGTGTTAAGGTTGGCGACGGTTCACTCGTTTCTCTCCTTGCACAAACTAACATTGACTTCTCAACAAGCAATGTTGCTAAACTTCTTACAGATGAATCTTACGGTCAAACTTATGCTGCAAATGCAAGCGTAATCGCAAAGGCAGGTTCATGGTCAAAGGTTAACACAGCATCACTTAAGTGGGGTGTTAAGGATGCAGATACATTCTTCCACGCACTTGTTGCAGTTCTCCGTCCTATCTACGGTGTACTCGATGTACTTCTTAATGATGCATCACTCGGAATCTTTGACATAGTAAGAATTCCTGGTTCAAACGGTTATACATCATCAATCGTTCCTCTTATGGAAGCATTCTCAATGTATAACATCAAAACTCAGTATCAATACAGAAAAGATATAAACGAAGCTTACGATAATATTCTTCTTGATATTATCAATCCTCTTTGGGATAAGGTTGAGGATATACTTAATGCTCCTCTTGAAACATTGTTTGCAATGCTTCCAAACCTTGCACTCTTCATTGGTAATGACGGACTTTGCCAGATTCTTGACAACCTCCTCACTCCTATTTCAGCTCTTGTTGATGCTATCAAACCAATAGTTGATCTTAATACTCTCTTACCTGCACTTCTTAAGGCACTTAAAGTTGACCTTAATGCACTTCTCGGTAAGATTGGTGTTACAAACTTCTCTCTTGACATCTATGACCTTAATGCAACACTTAAGCCACTCCTTGGCGGTGACGCTATTATTCCTCTTGTAAATAATATCCTTGGTCTTATTAAGATTAAGGGCGCACCACTCGGAATTAAGCTTAATGATGTAGATTGGTTGAAGCTTGCAAGCCACGGTAAAGTAATTACAGACACTTCACAGGCTGCTACATACGGTGCAAGAATTTATGTTGAAGGTGATTCATCAGAAACACTCATTGCAGTACTCGGCTACTTAATCGAAACTGTTAACACAGGCGATAACTTCAAGAACATAAGTGATCTTATCACAGGTCTTGTAGGCGGTAACGAAACTGTATCCGGAGTTGTTAATCAGGTTCTTCCTGTTCTTAAGGGTGATACTGATACAGTTATTGCTTCTCTTGTAGACCTTCTTCAGACAATGGCATAAACATAAAGTTTTAGCCGAAATAAAAATCAGGGGCAACTCCTTTTGGAGTTGCCCTTTTTGACTGTCGACAAAGTGGCTAAAGCGCGCCGAATAAAATAAATAAACCTTTTTGCCTCCCTTGCAAAGGGAGGTGGGTGCAACTTGTTGCACTCGGAGGGATTGTGAAAAAATAGCTTGTACATCGAGTCCAAGCTATTTTGGCGCTTTCCGTTTTTTGCAAACGGGCAGTACCTATGTACAGCTCCGTTTACAAGAAAACGGAATTTATCTCACTTTCTCAAAATCTACCAGCGTGCAGAAATTTGAAGTTCAACTTTTTCTGCACGCTGCGGTCAACTCCAAAAGGAGTTGACCTTTATCTTTTTATATTTATAAATAAAAAATCTTGTATTACCATTAAAAATAAGATATAATATCAAATGAATTATATCTTTTACTTGGTGGTGATGTTATGCTTCTCGGCAAGGCAGCCAAAGGAAGAGTTGTTAAACCTATAAATTCTGTTGACGAAAGCGGTTATGTTTATCCCTTAAATGTAGTTGAAATTAACGGACATAAAAACCAATATGCTTTTGTAATGGGAGTAACTCACACAGTATGCAATTTTGACGGTAGAATTATTGCAGCACTCATTCCTAAAGACTCTGAGAACAAAAATTTAAAAACTATGTGGATTATGGCGTCACGCAGTTCACGCTATATAAATCAAGACATTTTACAGGTTATTGA
>OGPZ01001002.1_pt1 | contig 21838 bp, 15 predicted proteins | sample 1553111 | NCBI WGS metagenome assembly OGPZ01 (sample SAMEA2579968, study PRJEB22360) | human gut metagenome
GGCCGTCGCCGTCGGCGGCCCCCCGGGGGAGTAAAGCCGATCGACTTCGCCGGTTGGAAGAAGGTCGATGCGTTCGAACGTGCCGAAGGCGCGAAGGAAGGCCGCGAGCACAAGAAGGTCATCGACCCGGAGCAGATGCGCGCGCTGGCGCATGCCTGAATCGGGCCGGCTGGAATTAGGGTGGGAGTGCTGACTTCCTGACACCCTAACTCCAAGCCTTTTAACGCAATCTAGTAACGCCCTGCACGTCCGATTCCTCTGAATCGGACGTGCAGGGCGTTAGTTTTTGCCGCTTTAGTGGTCGATTTTCGGCGGACTGGTCGCGTAGCGTGCATTTTCGATCGCACAACCGCCCGTTTCTCCAGAATCGGACATACGCGGTCGTTTTGACCTATTACCCCCGAAGTTCGGGTCCATGCGCTAGGCTGACCCCAGTGAAACGCGGTGCGCAATATCATCGCAAACGGATGCGGGCATTGAAATCTAAGGTTGTGAAGTCGGCATGAACTTTGGAAAACACGTCAAGCGCAAGGCACTGTACTGCTGTTCCGTGTCCGTCGTGGGCCTGCTGATCGCCTGCCTGATCGGCTTCGCCATGGGCGTGGGTCTTGTCGATGTGCATCTCGAAGAGGAAGCCCACGCAGCGGCGTCCTCGGGAACGTCTTCGGAAACGTCCTCCACGTCGGGCGCGCTTAAGAAAAACAGCGCGCCGCAATCGCAGACACAAGCCGTCTCGTCGCCGACGCAGGTCGCGCTGGACGGCATTTCCGCAGTCGAGGGCAGCGCCACGATCACAACGCAGGGCTTCACGCTAAGCGCCGATTCGCAGGCCGCCGTGCAGTCTCAAATCGCCACTTTCGAAGCCGACGGATATACCGCATCATTCGTGCTCGCCGACATCACGACCGGCCGCACGATCGCATACAACGCCGATGCACAGATCTATTCGGCCTCGTCGGCGAAGGCGCCATACCTGATATCGCTGTTCTCAACGGGCACCGTCGACCTGAACGGCGTGGCCCAATCCGCTGACGCGCAGTCCGCCACCGTCCACCAGAAGGTCGACGCCGTCCTGCGCAATTCCGACAACGCGTCTTACGACTGGCTGTACAAAACGTATGGCCTCGACTGCTTCAACACGTGGGCCGAACAGGCGGGCGCGGCTTCCAGAATGGGTGATCGCGGCGGGTACCTGTTCACCTCCGCGCGCGACATGGCCAAACTGTGGACCGCCGGATACGGTTTCCTGTTCGCCGGGCAAACGGCGGGGGTGCAGAACATCACGCCCGAATCGCTGCAATGGCTGTCCGGAGACATGACGAATTCGCTGAACTCCTGCATCCACGCGGCCCTTGGCGATGCGGACACCGTGTACACGAAGGCCGGATGGATCAACGGCGAAGGCGGTTTGTACGCGCTGAACGATGCCGGACTGGTGATGTCGCAGTCGGGCACGTACGTGCTGGCGGTGCTGACGAATGCGTGCGGCCGCAACGATTTGCTGACCAGCCTGATCGGCACGCTCGACGCAGTGCATTCGGGGGATATGCGAGGGTAATACGTTTCAAGTTGGGGTGACTCTCGCCGTGCCGCAGATAGGTCTATGGCCGATGCTGTAGCGTCGTTGCGTGGCATGTTTCTAGATGTTGCAAATCCACCCTTCAGCTTGTATACAGCAAAATCCCAGTCTGAATTCCTAGGCTGGTGGCCATGAACGGCAAATTGCAGGTGCACGGCCATTGCAATGGCTTGAAAACAACGCTTTTGTTCGCGTTGATGTGGGGCGTCATCATGCTCATCTGGTGGGCGACCGGCGCCAGTCAAAGCACGCTCGGCTACTACATTCTCATCGGCCTGGGCTCCACGTTCGTCTCCTACTGGTTTTCCGACAAACTGGCGATCGCCAGCATGCACGCTCGACAGGTGAGCGAGCAGGAAGCCCCCGTACTATACAAGATCGTCCGCGAGCGATCGGCGAAGGCAGGTAAGCCGATGCCGCGCATCTACATCGCCCCCACCATGAGCCCCAACGCGTTCGCGACGGGGCGCAACGAACGACACGCGGCGGTCTGCTGCACGCAAGGCATCCTACAGACGCTTAACGAACGTGAGATTCGCGGCGTGCTCGGACACGAACTCATGCACGTCTACAACCACGACATTCTGACGTCCGCAATCGCCTCCGCCATGGCCACCGTCATCTCGTACCTCGGCTACTCGCTCATGTATTTCGGCGGCGGCCGTTCGCGTGACGACCGCGACGATTCGGCGTCCGGCGGCTTGGGATTGCTGGGTGTGCTGCTGAGCACGATTCTTGCTCCGATTGCGGCGTCGCTGATTCAGATGGCGATTTCCCGCACACGCGAATACGACGCCGACGAAGACGGTTCCAAGTTGACGGAGGATCCGGAAGCGCTCGCTTCCGCGTTGAGCAAGATTTCCGGCGGCGCGGCCGCGATGCCGATGAAGAAGACCGCGGGAACGCAGTCGGTGGCTGCGATGATGATCGCCAATCCGTTTTCGGCGGAAGGTTTCTCCAAGCTGTTTTCTACGCACCCGCCGACCTCGGACCGCATTGCGCGGCTCATGCAGATGGGTCAGGAGATGCGGCAGCAGGGCGTGCAGTCCGGATATTTGGCCGGTGGCTATGCCACGAGCGGCGTTGCGGCGGCGGATATTCGGCAAGGCGGACGTTCTGCGATGGCTGGTGCCGGTGGGCCGCAATTTGGAACGCAGTATGGATCCGCGCATGATTCGGGCGGCTCGGCTGGCAGATATTCTCGCGACTATTCGCAGCGGCCGCGTGGTTGAGTCTCCATGATATTGCGGAAAATTGGTATCGCATGTCGGTCTGTGTCCGCATACGCATCCGTTGCGTGCTAGACTAATGGCTCGTGCCCAAAAGGCACACCTTGCGGATGTAGTTCATCGGTAGAACGAAAGCTTCCCAAGCTTTAAAGGCGGGTTCGACTCCCGTCATCCGCTCCATTCGCTTCAACGATGAAGCTATGAAACTCAATCATTCCAACGATTTTCAATTTTGCAAGCATTCGCTCAATCACATGATTTTTGTTGAATTGTTGTCACCGTGTTGTCACGAGGCGTGTAAAAGAGGATTCGGAGAGTGGTTTGGACTCAAGAGTTTTCCCGTGGTCAATGTCTCTGCTGCGGTGATCTTGTTGCTGATGGATGTTGCCACATCATCAAGATCGGTGTCGAATAGGTCTGCATAGGTATCCAGCGTCATGGCCGCGTTCTTATGGCCCAACATACGTTGTACGGCCTTGACGTTGGCTCCGGAGCAGATGAACCGGCTCTACGAGTGCGGCAGTTACGCAAAGGCCAATGACTTCACGCCGGATTCCAGCCATCTGGAGAAGCGCCCCATGCGTCTGCCGCCAATAGCGATAGCCGAAATGAGAGCCGACAAAATACGGGTCAACAGGGAGCATGGCGGCGATCCGCGCCGGGCCCACGGCATGTTCCTGCGTGCCAAACTGTCGGCGGCCTTCCGCTTGCTTGAAGACCCGCTGTCATCCGAAATCATGCAGGAGGACTGGGAACTCGCGGGCATGTTGATGCGATACTCGCGTCGATGCTACGAGGAGAACCTGCAAGAGTATAGGAATGAGAACCTCAAACGACGCGCGGACTATAAGGAGGAGGACGAGCTGGTCGATATGCGTTCCCAGCTCGCCACCGAGGAGCGCGTCATGGAGGTGCTGTCCAGCTCGCCGAAGCCATCCGTGTCCAAAGGGGAATTGACCTGTTCCCTGTCCAAAAGGCAGAAGGCCAGTCTGGATGCCGCTCTGGAGAACCTGATGGCTTCAGGAAAGATCAAACACAGGAAGGGCATGAAGGGCGGCCACTGGTATTCGCTTGCGTGAGCGACCTACCGACCTACCTACGGGAATCCAAGGTAGGTCGATAGGCGAGCTCAGTAGGCGACCAAATCCCAATGATTCCACCGGGTAGATCGGTAGGTTGGTAGGTTTTGGGGAATAGACCAATTCTGACCGACGATTAAACCCCGGCTATCGAAACTGGAACATGGGAAAGCCATGACCCCCAGCATGACGCACAGTGTGGGTGTCGTCTACTTCTACTGGTGTGTGAATCTGCGTACTTGGTATTGTTGAAGGCTATATCTACGGTTTTGAAGAAGGCATGGCATGATGAATAGCGGAGCGCAGCGCGCGGAGTTGCACAAAACGATTTGGAGTATCGCCAATGTGCTGCGCGGCTCAGTGGACGGCTGGGATTTCAAACAGTATGTGTTGGGGTTCCTGTTTTACCGGTTCATCTCCGAGGACATCACCTCATACCTGAACGAGTACGAGCACCAGGCCGGCGATGTGGATTTCGACTACGTCAAGCTGGACGATGCCACGGCCGAGCAGGTGCGTAAGTCGATGGTGGAGGAGAAGGGCTATTTCATCCTCCCGTCCGACTTGTTCGCCAACGTGCGCAGATGTGCCGATGCGGACGAGAACCTGAACGAGACGCTGCAGCGGGTGTTCAAGAACATCGAGGGCTCAGCCATCGGCTCGCGTTCGGAATCCAGTCTGCGCGGCCTATTCGATGATTTGGACCTGAACAGCCGCAAGCTCGGCGACACCGTGGTGGATCGCAACGCCAAGCTGGTGAAGGTGCTCAACGCCATCGGCGATCTGGACCTGGGCACGGAGAGCTTCGCAGACAACACAATTGATGCGTTCGGTGATGCGTATGAGTATCTGATGGCCATGTACGCGGCGAACGCCGGCAAGTCCGGTGGCGAGTTCTTCACGCCGCAGGAGGTCAGCGAGCTGCTGACCCGGATCGCCACCCATGGCAAGAGCGAAGTGAACAAGGTCTACGACCCGGCGTGCGGTTCTGGTTCCCTGCTGCTGCAATCTATCAAGGTGCTGGGCAAGGATAAGGTCCGGCAAGGGTTTTTCGGCCAGGAGAAGAACCTGACCACGTACAACCTGTGCCGCATCAACATGTTCCTGCACGATGTGAACTACGACCATTTCAACATTGCCTACGGTGACACGCTGATCAATCCACAGCACTGGGATGACGAACCGTTCGAGGTGATCGTGTCCAACCCTCCCTACTCCACCAAGTGGGAGGGCGATGACAACCCCACACTGATCAACGATCCGCGATTTGCCCCGGCTGGTGTGCTTGCGCCGAAGTCGAAGGCCGATCTGGCGTTCACCATGCACATGCTCTCCTGGCTGGCGGCTGACGGTACCGCGGCCATCGTCGAGTTTCCCGGTGTGCTCTACCGCGGCGGTAAGGAGCAGAAGATCCGCAAATATCTGCTGGAGGGCAACTTCATCGACGCGGTGATCCAGCTGCCGCCGAACCTGTTCTTCGGCACTTCCATCGCCACCTGCATCATTGTGCTCAGGAAATCGAAGACCGACGACAGCGTGCTGTTCATCGATGCGTCGGAACGGTTTGTACACGTCGGCAACCAAAACCAGCTTTCGCCCGATGACATCACTGCGATTATGGATGCCTACGTGAAACGTGAACCGGTTGAGCATTTCTCGGCCGTCGCCTCGCTTGATGATATCCGCAAGAACGATTACGTGTTGTCGGTCAGCGGCTACGTGCAGCCCGAAGACACGCGAGAGAAGATCGATATCGCCGCACTCAACCGGCAGATCTCCGACATCGTGGCACGAGAGAACGAACTCCGCACCCAGATCGATGCTATCGTCGCGGATTTGGAAGACTGATATGAGCGACCGACAGATGATACCCACAATCGGAAAAATCGAAACCAGGAGGGAGCACTATCTGCCTCGGTTTTTTCTGCGCCATTTTGTGGATGATAAAGAAAAGATTTCATACGTCACGCGAGCAGAAAAGAATCGAGTGGTAAGACACGCCCGTGTGGAAAACGTAGGCGTGCAGAAACGCTTGTATGAGACGGCCTGCTCATCAGGAGAAGGCGGAGATTATTACTTTCCTAATTACATTGAAAAAACGTTGTCGTTAAGGGAAGACAATCTCAGCGGGGAGCTTGACTGGTTCTTGCATACCGTATTAAGCTTGAGACCAAGTGATCGTCTTGAAGATAAAGATCTCAATCGATTGGCGAGCTTCGTTTCAGTTTTTATTCCCCATATTGTTTCTCGCAGCCCGGAATCGGTGAGATATGCGACGAATCGCGCAGGAGACGTGTTTGAAACAATGCGTGAGCTGAATATGGGCTCAAGCGAGAAATTGAAAGAACTTTACCGCGAAACACAATCAGGAGAAGAATTTGACGAGACGCTGGCATTTGATCCTAAAGCGATAGCTGAGCAGATTTCCCTGTGGATGCAAATATTTCCAGAAATCAGTAAGGATGAGGATTTTGTTCGTGCTTCCTCGTTGCATGAAGCCGTGGAATATCTACGAGATTGCAGCATGCTCGTATTAACGACCTCATTGGGGCATCCGTTTATTGGCATAGATAAACCGATCCGCACAGTCATAACTGGTAACTTGACAACTTTGTACTATCCGTTAAGTTCGCAGGTCGCAGTCATCTTAACGGATGATGGTCAACACACCTTTGAAAAAAGATCGGTCAGCTATAGACAGCTCAAGGATTTCAATGAGGTTGCTTTTAATGATGGCAACTGGAATCTAGTGTTTTGTGAGCGGTCAGATTATCTAAATGCATATTCAGGAATTGAGGGAACTAGCAATGAGCAAGATTGATGATTTAATTGCGGAATATTGCCCTGACGGAGTCGAATATAGAGAGCTCGCCGAATTAGTTGATTATCAGCAGCCTAGTCCTTATATCGTTTCTAGTACAAACTATGACGATTCATTCTCATTGCCAGTGTTGACTGCTGGGCAATCCTTTATCTTAGGCTATTCAGACGATGATCAGGGAATTTTTTATGCATCTGCCGAACGGCCTGTAATAATTTTTGATGACTTTACTACGTCTTTCCATTGGGTTGACTTTGATTTCAAAGTTAAGTCATCCGCAATAAAAATGCTGCGTATAAAGCCAGACGTGGATTGCTCTTTTCGGTATGTATATTATGCGATGAGTTGCATTCAGTATGTTCCCAAGGAACACAGCCGGCAATGGATTAGCATCTATTCAACATTTAAAATTCCCGTTCCTCCATTGCCGGTGCAGGAGGAGATCGTTCGGATTCTGGATTCGTTCAGCTCGCTGGAGGCGGAGCTGGAGGCGGAGCTGGAGGCGGAGCTGGAGGCGCGGAGGAAGCAGTATGCCTATTACCGCAACGAACTCCTCACATTCGATAGAGAGAGAGTCCAATGGCTAAAACTAGGAGAAGCGGCTTTTATCAACAAAGGCACGTATATTACGAAAAAACAGGTTATTCCAGGGAATATACCAGTCATACTGGGGGGCGTGGAGCCTGCCTATTGGCACTCGGAGTCTAATCATGATGGCGAAGGCATAGTGATCTCGCGCAGTGGGGCAAATGCTGGGTTTGCAAGTTATTGGAATGAACCGATATTTGTCTCTGACGGTTTTGTACTAGATGCAAAGCCTGGGACTGACATGAGATTTCTTTTCCATGTGTTGAAGAAACAACAGGCAAAACTGCATTCAATGAAACGCGGCAGTGGCGTGCCGCATATCAATTCCAAAATGCTCGCCAATGTGTCTATCCCAATACCGCCGCTCGAGGAGCAGCAGCGCATCGTTTCCATTCTTGATCGCTTCGACAAGCTCACTAATGACCTGAGCTCTGGTTTGCCTGCGGAGATCGAGGCCCGTCGCAAGCAGTACGAGTATTACCGGGACCGTCTGCTGTCATTCGACGAACTTGCCGTGTGACGTCCCATCGTGGAAAACGGTCGAGTTGGCGCATGGCCGGCTGCCGGACCATAGGGATACATAGCATGGTTGAGACGCGCCGCAGACTTTTCAAAACGTGAGGACACGACTAGCATGGCAGATAACAGCAGCTCCCTAAGCCTACTCACAGTGCTCAAACCAGGGGGCTCTTCTCATATCGAGGCAGAATCCAAACCCGCGAAGACCATCGACCAGATGATCGCCCTGATGTCGGAGCGAGGCCTGGTGATCACGGATGAGGCAGAGCTGCGGCGGGTGCTCTTTGACTGCAACTATTACCGTCTCTCGGGATACTTCCGTCCCTTTCAAGTCAACCCAGCGGCCGGCGACAACAGGTACAGGCCGGGCACCCGGGATGTTGATTTCCTTGTTCCCTATGCGATGGACGAGAAGCTGCGCAACATCATCCTCAAGGGCACCGCGAAGGTGGAGCTCACCTTGCGTTCGAGAATCGCATACCTGCTGGCGTCGGACGGCAACGCCTACACGTATATGGATCCCGAATCCTATCAGGATGTGCGCAACAAGCGCGGCGAACTATTGCGCGACAACCTGTTGCGAAACATGGACAAATGGATGAAGATGTCCAACGAGGTATGCATGCGGCATTACCGGCGCAAAGGCGGACCGGTGCCCGTGTGGGCGGCCGTCGAGACGTTCCCGTTCGATACGCTCTCCCGAATGCTTTCCCTGCACACGGATGCCAAGGCGCTCAGGGAATTGTACAGATCGGTCGGATTGCGCACCAATCTGCGGACTTCCTCGGAGGTCGTGCATGCCATGGTTTATCTGCGTAATCTGTGCTCGCATCATGCCAGATTGTGGCATCGGGAGATGGTCATCCCGTCGCCTATGACGCGTGACATGAAAACGGCGTTCGCTGATTTCGAATACGGCGGGAAGTCCGTGGCGTCGTCGCTGCTTGCGCTCATGTATCTTGTACGGAATATCGAGGGCGACGACGACTATGCCATGGTGATTCGTCGCTTCCTCGACTCGAATGAGACATACGCTTCTGGAATCAGGACGGCCCTGCATTGGGAATAAGCCGCAGGATCCAGGAATCCCATATGCGCTGTGGAATCCGAATTCCTTTGAGTAGGATGGCGGATAAATACGGATGAAGAAGGAGCCCATGATGACGGAGCGGTCGGATATGGATCTGCCGGATGGCGGCAAGTCGTACAAGCTCGTGGCCGAGGGCGCGGAAAGCACCGTGGTGGCCGAATACGAGCCTAGCCACAGCCGTGAGACCGCATACCAGAGCGAAGCGGATCTGGAGGAGGAGCTGCTGCGAATCCTCGAATCCCAGGGCTATGAACGACTTTCCGCGCATACGGAATCCGAGCTTATCGCAAACCTGCGCACCCAGCTTGAGAAGCTGAACGATGTCCGGTTCACCGACAATGAGTGGTCGCATTTCTTCCACGAGGTCATCGCCTCTTCGACGGCGGGCATCGAGGACAAGACCCGGCTGATCCAGGAAGACAACATCCAGATCCTGAACCGTGATGATGGCACGACGAAGAACATTCGTCTCATCGACAAAGTGCATGTTCACAGCAACCGCCTCCAGGTGCTTCACCAGTTCGAGGAGGAGGGAGGCAGCCACCCGACCCGGTATGATGTGACGATTTTGGTCAACGGCCTGCCGTTGGTGCAGATCGAGCTGAAGCGACGGGGCGTGGCGATCAAGGAGGCGTTCAACCAGATCAACCGTTACCAGCGCGACAGCTTCTGGGCCGGATCGGGACTCTATGAGTACGCCCAGATCTTCATCATCTCGAACGGCACGCACACCAAGTACTACAGCAACACCACGCGCTTCAAGCACATCCATGAAATGGAAGGCCGTTCCGCAACAGGCCGCTCGCAGAAGAGCTCCGACAGCTTCGAATTCACCAGCTGGTGGGCCGACGGACGCAACCATGTCATCGCCGACCTGACGGGTTTCGCCAGGACCTTCCTCGCCCGGCATACACTGCTCAATATCCTGACGCGATATTGCGTGTTCACCGCCGAGCATGACCTGCTGGTGATGCGCCCGTACCAGATTGCGGCCACCGAACGCATCCTCAACCGCATTCTCATCAGCGAATACGATCCGAAGAAACTCGGCACGCCCGAGGCGGGCGGATACGTGTGGCATACCACAGGCAGCGGCAAGACGCTGACCAGCTTCAAAACGGCGCAGCTCGCCAGCAACATGGACGGCGTCGACAAGGTGCTGTTCGTAGTGGACCGCAAGGACCTCGACTACCAGACCATCAAGGAATACGAACGCTTCAAAAAGGGCGCGGTCAACTCCAACAAGAGCACCAAGGTGCTTGCCGACCAGCTTGCCAGCCCCGACGCGAAGATCATCGTCACCACGATTCAGAAGCTTTCCTCATTCATCCGCGGCAATCCCAAGCACGATGTCTACGCGCAGCATGTGGTGCTGATTTTCGACGAATGTCATCGCAGCCAGTTCGGAGAGATGCATACCGCCATCACCAAGCATTTCAAGAACTATCATCTGTTCGGGTTCACCGGTACTCCCATCTTCGCCGTGAACGCGAAAACCGGTGGCTCCCCCGACCTGCGCACCACCGGACAGGCGTTCGGCGACTGCCTGCACTCATACACGGTGGTGGACGCGATCAAGGACGGCAACGTGCTGCCGTTCCGTATCGGATACGTGGACACGGTGCGCCGTAAGGAAGGCGTCAGGGACGAACAGGTGTACGGCATCGACTCAGCCAAGGCACTGAGCGACCCGCGGCGCGTGAGCGCGGTCACGTCGTATGTGCTCGACCATTTCGATCAGAAAACCAAGCGGCAATCCAGCTACATGCTCAAGGACCGGCGCGTCCGCGGCTTCAATTCGCTGTTTGCTGCTGATTCCATCGGCATGGCCAAGCAGTATTACGCCGAGTTCCAGCGCCAGCAGGCCGAGCGCGGTGGGGAACCGTTGAAAATCGCCTTGATCTACAGTTTCGCGCCGAACGAGGCCGACCCCGGCGAGCAGGGCTTCATTGATGACGAGGACTTCGAGACCGCTGGCCTTGACCAGTCATCACGGGATTTCCTCGACTCCGCGATCTGCGATTACAACCGAATGTTCGGCAGCAGCTTCAGCACGGCCTCCGACCAGTTCGAGAACTACTACAAGGATTTGTGCCTCAGGCTCAAGAACCGCGATCTGGACATGGCCATCGTAGTGAACATGTTGCTCACCGGCTTCGACGCCACGACGCTCAACACCCTGTGGGTGGACAAGAACCTGAAGCAGCATGGCCTGATGCAGGCGTTCAGCCGCACCAACCGCATCCTGAACTCGGTGAAGACCTTTGGCAACATCATCTGCTTCCGCGATCTGCGGCAGGAGGTGGATGACGCCTTGGCTCTGTTCGGGGACAAGGACGCCAAGGGCACGGTGGTGCTTAAACCATATGCGGAATATCTCGCTGCATACACCGAGAAGGTCTCGCAGCTGCTCAAGCGGTTCCCCTTGGGCGAGGAAATCGTCGGAGAACAGGCGCAGAAAGATTTCCTCACCCTGTTCGGCTCGATCCTGCGGCTGCGCAACATCCTGCAGGCCTTCGACGATTTCTCCAACGAAGATGTGCTGAGCCTGCGCGACCTGCAGGACTACCAGAGCCTGTACATCGATCTCTACCAACAGCGGCGTTCGCATGAGGAAGCCGACAAGGAAATCATCAACGACGACGTCGTCTTCGAAGCCGAACTGGTCAAACAGATCGAAGTGAACATCGACTACATCCTCGAACTCGTAGCCAAATACCATGACGGGCATATGGAGGACAAGTCGATCCTCGCGGACATCAGCCGCACCATCATGTCTTCGCCCGACCTGCGCAGCAAAAAGGACCTCATCGACTCGTTCGTCGAGTCCCTGTCCTCAGGCGCGGACGTGCAGCGTGACTGGAAGGAATACATCGTCCGCAAGAAGCAGGAGGAATTCGAGCGCATTGTCAGCGAGGAGCACCTGAAGACGGGACTGGCCGAGCAGTTCATCATCGACTGCTTCAAGGAAGGCTATGTCGACACGGACGGCACCAGAATAGTGTCGATGCTGCCCCCTGTGTCACGCTTCGCGCCGAGCAACGCGTACGAGCTGATGAAGAGCCGAGTCGTCGAACGGTTCCGCCAATACTTCGATCGCTTCGTCGGAATGTGAGGGAACGGCCGTCCCGGGGCCGAAACGGAATGAGGACACCGGAGACCGTGCTTTGCAATCGGGGTTCCGCAGAGGTTTCTGCGGAACCCCGATTTTTCGTCTGAATCGCAGCTCGTCCAATGTCCAAACTGAGCTCCGCTTCTTTGAAGGATGATGAATATGCAATGGGTCGTCGCCATTGAAGTTGGTGATGGAAGGAGCAGAACGTGAACGCGATTATATTTCGCAGAATGTCACATGTGCGATGCGGAAAAGTGTTTCCGTTCCGTGAGATAAGCATGGGGTTAGTAAGCGACGCATGTGTGGCCACACATGCTCGTTCCACAGGCGTGGATCGGCTTGCCGGGAGACCCGGACCCCATGGTCGGCGAAGCCTTCAGACCGCTGACGCGGCTTATGGAATGAGCCATTCCAGTTCCCGTGGGGAGGTGTTTCCTTATGGGCTGGCGTGACAATCGCAGGCGCAGCATATGTAAGAAAATCATGTTCGCACCGGAGGAATGGGAACAGGCAAGGAAGATCCACGAACGTTGGGCAAGGAACATTCCGGTGTATAGACGGTGGGGTGATTTCGCCCGTCAGACGCTCATGCATGGCGCGTTGATGAATGTTTCAGTGACGCTGGCGAGCGATCCGGAGGTGTTCAAGGCCGAGCTCCACCGCATCGGCGTGAACGTGAATCAGATCGCCAGGATTGCGAATCTGACAGGCTCCGTGAGCCCGCAAGAGATGCGTGAACTGCATGATCTGCTCGCCTCGATCGATGAGAAAATGACGGGGATGGAGCGCGAGAAAGCGGAGATCGATACGGTACAGGGGCTGTACTGATGGCCGTGGTCAAACTCGGGAACAAGGTCAAAACGAATCTTCCGAACACGATTCGTTACGTCATCAATCCCGAGAAGAACGATGGCGGCAGGCTCGTATACGCGAGCTACAGCGGTGAGCGGCATGACGCGAACGTGCTCGCCGAACCGATGATCCGGGACTTGGAACGATGCACGAATGGGTTGCGCAAGGACGGCGTGCTTGCTCTGCATCTGAAGCATTCGTTCAGTCCCGACGAGCATGTGAACGCGGAACAGGTGCATGAGATGGGCGTCATGTTGGCCGAGGCGATCACGGGTGGCGACTACAAGTATGTGGTCTCCACGCACATGGATCGGCATCATCTGCACAGCCACATCGTCATCTGCGCGGCGAACCGAAGGACGGGAAGGAAGATGCGTCTGACCCGCAGAAGCATCGACCAGTGGCGTGCGATCAGCGACGAACTATGCCGCCGCGAGGGCCTTACCGTATTGGAGAACCCAAAGGTCGGAATCGCCGTTGTCGTCCAGGAGTTTGACGGCGGTGGTGTCGGCTGGTATTTGGTGTGTGTTGCCGTTGGCGGTGATGGTGATGCGTTGCCAATGACGCCTCCACGTGTACCAGCCGAAACCGATCTAAACCGGCTCAAACCAGCCCGTTCAAATCCGCCTCGTCACATCACCTTGGTGGACTCCAGATTGCGGCTCACCCAGTTGTTCAACCGGATCACCGGCTTGCGCAACACCAATCCCAGCAGCAGCGAAGGAATCAGGAACAAGGAGAGATACACCATATCAAGCAGGTACTCATTGCCGTACGATCCGGCCATCGCGGCGTGCATGGCATCGATGGCGTGCGGGAACGGTAGGAACGGGTAGAGCATTTGGAAGAACTTCGGCAGCGTCTCGATAGGGAACGTACCGCCCGAACCGGCGACCTGCATCACCAGCAGCACCACGGCCACAGCCTTGCCGATATCGCCGAACGACACGGTCAGCGTATACACGATATTCGAGAACACGAGCGCGGCAAGCCACCCCACGGCAAGGAACTGCAGCGCATGATTCGCCTGCACGCCAAGGAAATACGTGTCACCCAGGCAAACCAGTGTGCCCTGCAGCAACGCGAGCAGCGCGAAGATCGCGTACCGTCCGAAATACTCGTGGTCGAGACGCAGTCCCCAACGTGAGGCGTTCCCCGGGCCGGACGGGCCGGCGATGCGCGGCAGCGTGTCGCCCAAGCCCAGCACATGCGCCTTCTCGCGGTCCGAAATTGTCACTTTCAGCATGGCGCACAGGATGATCGCACCCACCCAGATTGACAGGATCGTATAGAACGGCGCCATGGCCGAACCGTAGTTCGCAATCGGGTACACCGAGACGCGATGCAGTGCGACGGGCGCGGAAATCAGTGTGGACAGTGTGGACGCGTTGGCGGTGGCCAGTGCACGTAGTTCGTCCGATTCACCCGAATCGGCGTCGTTGTCACCGTCGCCACCATCGCTGTTGCCGTCACCGGCGTTTCCGCCCGTCTCCAGCTTCGTGATCAGCTCCTTCACCGTCGCTGCCGACGAGTCGAGTTTCTTCGCGATCGCGCCGAGCGTGGAACGGATGGATGTCACATTCGTCCCCGCATCGCCCGTCACATCGTCCAGATCGTCGGCGGTGCCGCTCAGCTGGGTGATTATGCTGTCGGTTTGGGAGATCAGCGTGCTGACTGTGGAGGCGAGCGCGTCGATTTTCGGCTTGACGTTCGTGGCGTAATCGTCGCGCACATTGCTGATCGACTGCTTCGCGGAGGTGATGCGGTTCAGGATCTCCTTGCGGGAGCGTTCCGCGGCTGCGGTATCCTGCGTGACCTGCGTGGAAGCGTCTTTCAGCTGCTGCGCGAGCTTCTGCGAATCGCCTTTGGCGGCTTCCAGCAGCGTGATCTCCCGGTCGATGGCTTCCAGCAGCGCCTGTTTCGCGGAATCACTGTCCGGTAGTTGTTCCACCGATTCGCGCATGTGGTTGAGGCTTGTGATGTACGTGTCGTACAGCGATTCGCCGCTGGAGATTTGTTCGCTCAACGTTGCCAACTGGCTGGCTGCGGTGTCTGAGTCCTTGCCGATCGCGTCGAACGCCTTGTTCACCTTGGCAGCTACTTGGTCGAACGCGCCTGACACCTGGTCGAGCGCGGTGTTTACCGAGGAGGTGACGTTCGCACCTGCAGAAGTGAGTGACGTGGCACCTGATTTGCCTTGCTTCAACGCGTTCTGGGCCTGTTTGCCCGCCTTGGTCGCCGAGGCGAGCAGTTTGCCCGTGGAATCCACGATGTCGTTCGCCGAGCCGAGCAGCTGCGAATACGACGTCACCTGCTGCGATGCGCCGCTCAGCGTATCCGCCATGGTGGTGAGATTGCCGTTGAGGTTGCGCATGTATTCGGCCATTTGCGGGCTTTGCGAATAGTGTAGGATGCTTGAGGCCAGGTCGAGTCCGACTTGCGCAATCGTTTTGGCGAAGGTTTTGTCGATCGTGTTGACCACGGTTGTCGCGCCCTGATCGGTGATATGCGGGGCGATTGGGTTGATTTTCTCGTTCAGATAGTACTTGAGCTGCGCGTGTTTGATGTCGGGGGAGAACAGCGTCATCATGTCGGCGCTGAAACCTTTCGGAATTACGATCGCCGCATAGTATTCGCCGGATTTCACCCCGTCGATTGCCTTGTCGCTTTTCACGAACTGCCAGTCCAGCTGGTCGTTGGCGTGCAGTGTGCTGATGATGGTTTCGCCCACGTTGACGCGCACCGGTATGAGATCCGACTTGTAACCCTTGTCGTTATTGGCCACGGCGACCTTCAATGCCTTGGTGTTGCCGTAGGGGTCCCAGCTGGCCGCGATGTTGAACCAGGCGTACAGCGCCGGCACCACCACCAGGCCCATCGAGACGATCACGGCGATCACGTTGCGGGTGGCATGGCACATGTCCCGCTTGAAGATGCCCCAGATCATTTTCACTGTTCGTTCCCCTCCTCACGCAGACTTCTGCCAGCATTTCCGTCCGTGTTTCCAGCCGCATACTCAGCCGCATGTTCAGGCGCATGTCCGGCCGAACCACCATGCGCAGCCTCATACAGCCTCGTACGTACGGCATGCATCGGCTTGTAATGCATGCCCGGCCGGAACAGCAGGTTCTCGTGCAGGATCGCGCTGCGGAACTCTTCCGCACTCATCGCTTCCTCGCCCAGATAATTCGCATACCGTTCGCGCAGATACTCCACCACGATGAGATACGTGTCGATGGCGATGATCGAAATGATCCAACCGAGCAGCATGGCGAGCTTCATGCGCGTGATGAATAGCAATAGCAGGAACACGAACGGCAGTACCGCCAGCGCGAGGAATCCCCAACGCACCAGGCGCGGGTACAGGCGGAAGAAATGAATCGCCCGTCTGCGGGCGAGTTCGGGGAACTCCTCGGCGATCTGCTGCGCGGTCTCGGTGAGCCGCAACGGTTCCACCGTGCCTTCGTTATGTTCGGTGATCATCAGATCAGTGTCCGCCAGACGGTTGTCGAACAGGCGGTTGAGGTTCAACGCCAGCTTGCGGACCACCAAGCCGATGAACAGCGCTACAGGCAGATACCAGAACAGCGAGAGCATGTCGATCCAATAATGGTTGGCATACATGCCGCCGATCGGCCCGCGCATCGCGTTGATGCCGTAGGTGAACGGTAGGAACGGTTTCAGACGGCGGAAGAATTCCGGCATCATCTCGATGGGGTAGAGGCCTGCCGCGCCCGGAATCTGGATGATCACCAGAATCACGGCGACGGCCTTGCCGATATGCCGGAACGCCACGGCGAGCGCGTAAATGATGTTCACGTAGACGAACGAGGCGAAAATGCCGGCGAGGATGAACAGGAACGGATGCTCGCATTGGATGCCCAGCGCGAGATCGCCGATCGTGGCGATGATCGCCTGCAGGAATCCGACCGTGACGAACAGCAGCCAACGGCCCATATAGCCTTGGCGTGGCGTGTACATGCGGATCTTCTCATCGCGGTCCACTTCAAGCTTGTAGATCGCGACGAGCACGAATCCGCCGACCCACAGCGCAAGATTCGTGTAGAACGGCGTGACCGCGGAACCATAGTTTTTGACCGGGTAGAGGACCTGTTCGTCCAAATGCACCGGCTCGCCCACGAACGAGCCGACCTCGCTCGCGTCAAGTCCGAGCGCTTGGGAAAGCTGCTGGAACATCGCCGAACTGCTCAACGCGGCCACATCGGTGCGCGTGGTGTTGAGCTGTTTGGCGAGATTGGCGAGCTGTGTCTGCGTGCCAGCAATGGTGGTGTTCGTTTGGGTCACGGTGCGCGACAACTGGTCGAGCAGCCCGTTGCCCTGTTCCAGCGTGCTTTGCAGCGTGGTAAGCGTGCCGGACAGCGACCCATTGGCCAGGCTGAGTGTATCGAGCCCGGTGTTGAGATTCGGCATGACCGTGCCGGTGATGGTCGTGCGTGCGTTCGCCATCGACGCCGTGCCGTTCTTCGCCAGCGTGGTGACATCGTCGTTGAACCCGTTCGCGGTGTTCTTCCCCGCGTTGATCGCAGCCGTGGTGTCCTGATCGAAGGCGTCGATGCGCTGCTGCTGGAACGTCAGCTGTTTGCGGGCTTCGGCGAGCTGCGCGGAAAGATCCTTATACGTTTGGCTGTTCGGATCCAGCTGGCTGGCCTGCAACGCCTTCTCCACGTCGTCGAGCACATTGCCGGTGGTGGTGTTGACGTGATGCATGGTGCTGGACACTTGGTCGAGCGCGTCCTGCGTGGTGTTCAGTCCGCTGAGCACGGTGCCGGTGGCATTGCTCACGTTGACCTGCAGGCCGGACAGTTGCGTGCTGCCGTTGTCGAGCGCTCCGACCAGCGTGTTCGAGAATCGTTCGGTTTGTGTGCGCGTCTCGCTCAGCAAGTCGGACGCCTTGCCGACGGTGCCAAGCGAGTTGGTGATTTCCGAGGTGAGCGCGATGTTGGACTGTTTGGCCGAATCGATGGTGGTGAGGGCCTTGTCGAGCGTGGAACGGGTGTCGCGCAGCTGCTGTTGGACGGTTTCGAGCTGGTTGATGGTGTCGGTCAGATCGTTGACGACGTCGCTTTGCGCGCTTTTCACGCTGCCGGTGGTTTCTCCCGCTGCCTCCTTCACTTCCTTTGCCACGGCGTCGGCCACGCTGGAAACGAAAGTGGTGTTGATCTGCTCGTCGATCGTGGTCGCGCCCGTATCGGTGATTTTCGGCGCGATCGCGTTCAGCTTTTCGTTGATGTAGTACGTGATCGACGGTCGGTCGCCTTTACCGGTGACGGTGCCGATTAGTCTGGAGCTGAAGTCTTCCGGCAGTACGATCGCCGCATAGTATTTGCCGGATTCCACGCCTTCGATGGCTTGCTGCTTGGGAACGAAACGCCAGCCGAGCTGATGGTTCTTCTTAAGCTGGTTGACGGTCTGCTGGCCAGCGTCGAGATGGCCGACCAGCGTGGAGGTTGTGCCCTTGTCCTCGTTCGCCACAGCGACTTGGATGTTGCCCGTGTTCGCGTACGGGTCCCAGTTGGCGAGGATATTGCACCATGCGTACAGTGATGGGATGATGGCCACACCCAGCGTGACGACGAGCGCCACGGGGTTCTTCAGAATGCGTTTCACGTCTCGAAGGAAGATGGCGAAAACCTGGTGCATCAAGCCTCCTCGCGGGTATTGGTCGCAACATCTACGTGCGGCGGCATGCCCGTGCGGGAACACCCGGTTGGGCTCTTCGTCGCGCGATCCGGTGGACATTCTATGACTTCCGATGGAACGATCGCAATGGTTTCGCCATGTTTATTGGTCGGTCCCGCAAGTGTCGGGATATGAGACGAAAACGCTCGGCATATGGCTCTAGTGGGGCGGGCGACCTGGATATGGAGCGGACGGTCGGGAAAACGGAAAGGAAAGATGGCGAATGTTGTCACATGACAAGTGGGATAGGGTTGGGCGATAATGGAGGCATGACTATTGCAACGCCGGAACGTTATGCGCAAATGCTGGACGCCGCACGCCGCGGCGGTTACGCCTATCCCGCGATCAATGTGACCAGCACGCAGACCCTGAACGCCGCACTCCAGGGTTTCGCCGAGGCGGAATCCGATGGCATCATCCAAGTCTCCGTAGGCGGCGCCGCCTACTTCTCCGGGCAACGCGTCAACGACCGCGTCACCGGCTCGCTTGCCTTCGCAGCCTTCGCGCACGAAGTCGCGGCGAAATACCCCAACATCACCATCGCCCTGCACACCGACCACTGCGCCAAACAGTATTTGGACGAATGGGTGCGCCTCTTGCTCGACCATGAAGTCGAACAGGTGAAGCACGGTCAGGAACCGACCTTCCAGTCACACATGTGGGACGGTTCCACAGTGCCGCTGGATGAAAACCTCGACATCGCAGAAGAACTGCTCGACAAATCCCAAGCCGCGCACACCGTGCTGGAAATCGAAATCGGCGCGGTCGGTGGCGAAGAAGACGGGCACAGCGCCGAAATCAATGACAAACTGTATTCCACGCCCGCGCAAGGCATCACCGTCGCGCAACGACTCGGCCTCGGCGAGCGCGGACGCTACATGGCCGCCTTCACCTTCGGCAACGTGCACGGCGCATACAAACCGGGCGTGGTGAAACTGCGCCCCGAACTGCTCGACGAAATCCAGACCACGGTCGCGCTCGCGATCAAGGCCGGCGAAATGCCCGACCCCGCGCACTCGCTGGATGTCGCTCCCGGTAAACCGTTCGCCCTGGTGTTCCACGGCGGTTCCGGCTCCGCGCCGGAGGAGATCGCGCAGGCCGTGAGCTACGGCGTGGTGAAGATGAACATCGACACCGATACGCAGTACGCATTCAGCCGTGCGGTGGCCGGTCACATGTTCTCCAACTATGATTCGGTGCTCAAAATCGACGGTGAGGTGGGCAACAAGAAGCTGTACGATCCGCGATCCTGGGGTCGTGAAGCTGAATCCGCGATGGCCGCGCGTGTGGTCGAAGCATGCAAGCAGCTCGGCAGTGCCGGGCGCGCGCTGAACTAGCCAACGGTCTTTCGAACTGTTTTCGGGCGTTTTCTGGTCTGTTTTTCGGACCGGTTGCAATCCGATTACGGTCGGTCCGGAGCCGTGAGCATCCCTCAGACCCGGTAGAGGGTGAAGAGTAACCTTTGTAAGGCTTTAGGCGCAAGGCTTAAGGCAGAATCGCGTACGCACGGAGGTGCAACAACATGCCTGGAATTGTTTTGATCGGTGCCCAGTGGGGAGACGAGGGCAAAGGCAAGGCAACGGATCTGATCGGCACGAAGGTCGACTACGTCGCCCGCTTCAACGGCGGCAATAACGCTGGCCATACTGTGGTGGTCGGCGACGAATCGTATGCGCTGCATCTGCTGCCGTCCGGCATCATCAGTCCGACGACGACCCCCGTCATCGGCAACGGCGTCGTCGTCGATCCGGAAGTGCTTTTCCAGGAGATCGACGGCCTTGAAAGCCGTGGCGTGGACTGCTCCCGACTGCTGGTGAGCGAAAGCGCGCACATCATCGCCCCGTATCACCGCGTGCTCGACAAGGTGACCGAACGCTTCCTCGGCAAGCACAAGATCGGCACCACCGGCCGCGGCATCGGCCCGGCATACGCCGACAAGATCAACCGCGTGGGCATCCGCGTGCACGACCTGTTCAACGCGGAGCACCTGCATGACAAGGTCGAGGCCAGCCTGCATCAGAAGAACCAGATGCTCGTCAAGCTGTACAACCGTCGCCCGATCGACGTGGACGAGACCACTGACGAGCTGCTCAAGCTCGGCGAACGCCTGAAGCCGTACGTGGCCAACACCTCCCTGGTGCTCAACAAGGCGCTCGACGAGGGTAAGACCGTGCTGTTCGAAGGAGGCCAGGCCACCATGCTCGACGTGGACCACGGCACCTACCCGTTCGTGACTTCCTCCAACCCGACCGCCGGCGGCGCCTGCACCGGCACCGGCGTTGGCCCGACCAAGATCACCCGCGTGATCGGCGTCTCCAAGGCGTATGTGACCCGCGTGGGCGAAGGCCCGTTCCCGACCGAACTGTTCGGCGAGGAAGGCGAATGGCTGCGCGCCCAAGGCCACGAGTACGGCGTGACCACCGGTCGCCCGCGTCGCTGCGGTTGGTTCGACGCGGTCGTCAACCGTTACGCGGCCCAGGTCAACGGCCTGACCGACATCGTGCTCACCAAGCTCGACGTGCTCACCGGCCTCAAGGAAATCCCGCTGTGCGTGGCGTACGACGTCAACGGCGAGCGTCGCAACGATATGCCGACCGACCAGGCCGAGTTCGCCGCCGCGAAGCCGATTTACGAGTCCATGCCGGGTTGGGACGAGGACATTTCCCAGGTCCATGACTTCAACGATCTGCCGAAGACCTGCCAGGATTACGTCAAGCGTCTTGAGGAACTGTCCGGCTGCCGCATTTCCGTGATCGGCACCGGCCCGCAGCGCGACCACATCATCCAGATCAACTCGCTGATCGACTGAAGCTGATTCGGCTGATTCGTCGATATGAACGTCGGTAACGAACGTCAATGACAAGTGCCGGTGGGCCTGTGCCTGCCGGCACTTTGCGTATGGTGCGTGCGATGGCGTGCGCGTATGACGCACACCGCATACACACCGACGGGGTGCGCGGCGGAGGAACGGAAAAGGGGAGTGCGATGACTGCAATGCCGCCTAACGACAGGTTCGACAGGTTTGACAGGTTCAGCAAACTGGTCCCGCGATTCGACCACCTGAAATGGAAGATGGCCGCTGCCGGCATTCTCGTCGGCCTGATTTCCGGCTTCCTCGTCGTCCTCTACCGTCTCGGCATCGAATACGGCACCGACACCGCGCGCTGGATCTACGCGCGCATCCGCGAAACCCCGTGGCTGGTCGCACCGTGGGCGGTCGCCGCAATCGCAGCCGCGCTCGCCATCGCCTGGATGGGTTTCTTGCC
>OGPZ01001007.1_pt1 | contig 21786 bp, 19 predicted proteins | sample 1553111 | NCBI WGS metagenome assembly OGPZ01 (sample SAMEA2579968, study PRJEB22360) | human gut metagenome
GGATGCCGGATAACGTCCGGTGGAGGTGACTCCAAGGCTAGTGCAACAGAAATATACCGCCAGTGCTTAACACTTAGTGTTGAGCTTATTGGTAAGGGTGGAAAGGCAGTGTAAGAGACTACCGTGGTATTGGTAACAATACTGGCTATGTAAACCCCATTCGAAGCAAGACCAAATATAAAGCGATACGGCTGCCCGTCGTGCTTTTAGGTAGGTTGCTTGAGCCTGCTGGTAACAGCAGGTCTAGATAGATGATCATCAGTAGTCAGGTCAAAGCCTGGCTGGACATAACCCGGCTTATAGTACTGCTCATATTTTTTTATTTAATAGGAAATTCCAATATAATTTCCTGTTAAATAAAAGGCACTATGTGCCAGTTATGCGCACTCGCGTGAAGCTGTAGTTTGTCGCAAGCGACAGCACTCGTCGCGAGAATGTGCTCAGCACATTCTTTTTTATAATAGGAAATGGATGGATAGTAATGAACAATAATGATTATAAAGATAACAATGAGAACTTAAACAGTGAGAACACTGTGGATAATAAAAGCAGCCAGAACAGTGGTCATAGAAGAAGCAATGTCCAGCATACTGGCAGTAATACAGCTAACAATAACAGTCGTCACAATGTAAGAGAGGGCAGTAACAATAATTCAGAACATCACAGCAGCAATAGTAGTGAAGGACACCACAGCCACCATAGCAGTGGGGAACATCACAGCCACAGTGGTAAGAAGAGATTAACAAAACAGCAGAAAAAGAAACGTACTATAACAATTGTTTCAATAGTAGCTGCGGTTGTTGTTATTATAGGAATTATGGGTGTTAAAGGCTTATCTGATGCCAAGGGAATGTTAAAGAATGCTAATGAATTAAAGACAGAGATGAATGATATGCTTGGAGCTGTAAAAGCCCAGGATGCTGAGGCAGCTAATACAGCAGTATTAAAGCTTGACAATACAACTTATAAGATAAGCAAGACATTATCAAGCCCATTGTGGAAGATGGCAAGCCACATTCCGGTTGCAGGAAAGTATGTTAAGTCAGTAGATACACTTATAGGACTTGTTGAAGATGCATCAGATGATATTATAAAGCCGGCAGTAGCAACAATATCAGAATACCCTATGTCAGGTCTTAAAGTAGGTGATGGTTTTAGTGTAACAACAATTAATGCCTATCTTGATCTTTTAGAGCAGATACAGCCAGTGGTTAATAATATGACTGCTAAGATGAACAAGGTTGAACTTCCGGGAAGTATGGGAACAATGATATCTTCTTATAGTGATAAGATAACATCACTTATGAGTATGTACACAGATTATGAAGATTACATTCCATTAATGAAAGCATTTATCGGCGATGGAAGTGATAAGGTATATCTTCTTGCTGCACAGAACACAGCAGAGATAAGAGCCGCAGGTGGTTTCCCAGGTTCAATCGGAACAATAAGGGTTGAAGATGGTGTAATGTCAATTGGAGATTTTAATCCTGTTAATGATGTATTGGCAACATATCCACCAGATGAAGCTAATGTTACAAGAAAAGAATTAAAGATATTTAATGATACGTTAATCTATTCAAGAGATGCAAGTTTTAACCCTGATTTTGAAAGAGCTGCTCAGATATGGGCTTTGGCTTATGAAGCTAAGCACGGTGAGAGCGTTGATGGTGTGCTCTCACTTACACCGACTATTATACAGAAGGTTCTTAGAATATCAGGACCAATTACACTTCCTGATGGAACAGAGCTTAATGGTGATAATGCCGTATCAGTATTACAGTATGAGCTTTATTATAAATATCTTAGCGACAGAAATACAGGTATGGATGATAGCGAGGCTAATGATTATGTTGATGGTCTTTTTGCAGAAACAGCCAAGCAGGCAATGGCAGTATTGGTATCAGGCTTTGATTTTAAGAGAATTAATGAATATGTAGATATGTTTAATGAAGGTGTTGAAGAGAACACAATTATGCTCTGGTTCGTAGATGAGCAGGAAGAGCAGTATGCTAAGGATGCAGGCTGTTCAGGAAATCTTAATGATGACCCGGCTAATCCAGAAGCAGGAGTGTTCTTTAGCTTATATGAGCCTTGTAAATTAGGCTGGTTCTTAAATATTGATACAGAGATGAGTGAGCCTGTTATTAATGCAGATGGAACAAGAAGCTATGATATTACTGTGACATTAACTAATACAATTAAAAGAAGCAATATAACAAGAGCAGGTGGCTATATTCTTGGTGGATTCGATGGTGGAATAAGAGGATTTGTTCATTTATTCGCACCAGCAGGTGGTACTATAGCTAACTTTGAGACTAATAATGGCCTTAAGATAACAACTGATGAGTATGATAATCTTGAGGTTGGTTATAATGTTGATCTCGTAGTAGAAGCAGGTTCACCACAGGTAATAAAGTATACAGTAACAACAGCAGAAGGCGTTGATACACCACTTAAGATTCGCACAACACCTACATTACAGGCATATAGATAAAACAAGTCAGTATTGAATATTTTAGAAAGTGTTATGAAGGCAGGTTGTAGTGTATACAGCCTGTTGATTATATGGTATATATGAAATAAAAGGGGATGTGAAAAAACTCGATTGAGTTTTTTCACATCCCCAAAAAATGTTCGAAAATTACCCCTGGTATATCAGAAGTTCCTGTACTGCTTCTTTTCGAAGTTTCTCCTCTTCTACCGTAAACGGTTCACGGTCATACAGTTCTTCATCGTTTTCAATATATTCCATTCCCGGGACACAGGAGATGTCTATTGACTCAATATTCTGCAGGAGTAAAAATGAACCGTTATGATATACTACTTTAAATCCATTTTTGCCTTTCGTATATGTGCAGGTAATACCTGTTCCTTCATCGTCAGCACTTGAAAAATACAATTTCTTTCCATAAGAAAATCTGTAGATGAGATATGTTGACGATTTCGCAACCTGTTTGTAACGTCCGGAAACTTTTTGATACAATACCGTATTAAGTGTATTGTCATTATGCTTTTCCATATAGGTTCTGCCATTTGATTTGAACGTTCGCGATGATGCCTGCACCGTTGTCGTCCTGACATTGGTTATCGCAAAACATCCCAGAACCATAAACAATAACAACAGACATAGTTTCAAATGCTTTCTCTTTGTGTTTTTCATTTTCATTTTTCTTTTTCGTATTCTTTCAGTTCTTTCAGAGCCTTCTCACCCTGTGGGTAAAGAATGATGATATTAAAGATCGTCATCAGTCCGATTCCAACATCACCAAGATCCCACACAAATGTATATGCTGCAAGGTCGCCGATGAACAGCATCACAAGCGCCAGTACTTTGTATGCAGTCTGTGAAGCCCAGTTATCTCCGAAAAGATATGCAACATTGCATCTCGCATAAAAAAGGATGCCCAGAAACGTCGAAAAACTGAATAAAAACAGCGTCGCCGCAATAAAGATCACACCAAAACGGCCAAGATGATGTTCCATTGCTGTCTGCAGAAGAGCCATTCCGGAAAGTCCTGTAACTTTTTCTTCCGGCGCAAGCAGCATGATAAATGCTGTACAGCTGCAGATCACGATCGTATCCACAAATACCCCGAGCGCCTGTACCAATCCGGCTTTGACCGGCTGGTCACATTCTGCCGCTGCTGCCGCACACGGAGCAGATCCGGAACCTGCTTCATTCGAAAACAGTCCACGTTTGATTCCATTCATTAGGACTGCGCCAAAACCGCCGGCTGCTGCCTGTCGGAATCCAAATGCTTCCTCAAAAATTCTTGCAAAAACACCCGGTAAACTTCCAAGATTCGTCACAATGATCAGAATCGTGATTGCAAAATAGCATACCGCCATGACCGGCACTACCATATCCAGGATCTTAACTGTCGCATCTTTACGAAGCACTATCACAGCAGCCACAGCAACAAGTACTACCGTCATATAGATCGGCGGAATGGAAAATGCATTTTTAAATGAAGAAACAACAGAATTGCTGATCACTTGACTGATACCGCACCAGCAGATCAGACCGGAGATTGCAAACAACACAGAAAGCACCACTTTGTTTCTCTTTTTCTTCTGTTTTTCTTCTACATATGCATGAATATAATACGCCGGACCGCCGCGGTAACCTCCGTACAGCGGATCTTTTTCTTTATAAAGCTGTGCCAGTGTCGCTTCAATAAAAGCTGTTGATGAACCGATAATTGCCGTCACCCACATCCAGAAAACCGCACCGGCGCCGCCTGCCGAAATTGCCGCAACAACACCGACCAGATTTCCCATACCGACACGGGTTGCCGTCGAAACGATCAGTGTCTGAAATGAAGACAGACTGTTTTTTTCTTGTTTCTTCTCAACCAGTGCCTGCACCATATCCGGGAACAGGCGAATCGGCAGAAAACGCGTCCGAACCGTAAAATAAACTCCTGTAGGAATCAGTAATATAATCAGAAGCGAAATCCCCAGAGTGCTGCCGCCCGGCAGTGGAATCTGCACCAGATCTCCCCACAGAAAACTATATACTTTCTCAATCAGAGTAACTATCATACTTTAAACCCTCTTCCATACTCACAACATCCGGGATACATGCTGCTCACGTCATCTACAACAGCCTGATTCCAGGACAAATTCCATAATAGTATAGCCCATATTAACCCTTAAACGCAAGTACTTTTAGGGTTTAAAGTCAAAAACTTTAAATAATTAAAGCTTTCAACTATGTTTGAAGCCTACAGCATCGTTTAACATGGAATTTCATCAAGTATTGTTTGCATTATCTAAATACCATTGGTTCACTGGTAACATTCCGCGAGGTGTTTTTTGTGAACAAAGTTCACAGAAAACCCGAGAGTTGCGGCGCAGGGATGTGAAATAAGTCCCTAAAAGAAATAGGACCATTCGTTCATACGAAAGGTCCTATTTTTGTGGTAAAATTAACTTGCGATGAAAACTTTACACAATAATTATTGTAATTCAAAACAAGGATATTTACCACTGTTTCTTTCAGATTGTTTGGATCTGCTGGATCCTGTTTTAACATTTGACAGATTGATGGGAGGAATCGATTTAAACAAGTATCTGACGGATATTCCGGAGTACACAACCGGACGACTCAGATATAATCCAGTCAACATGTTAAAAACAGTACTTTTCGGATTTATGACTAGCGGCTACTGCTCTCTGAGAGAACTGGAAGACAACTGCAAAGTTAATATCAGGTTCATGTATCTCATGGATCATCAGACTCCGTCATACAGAACCTTTGGATATTTCATCAATGAAATACTTCAAGATAAGATTGAAAACATTTTTAACGACATCAATCATGCTATCTTTAACGATGAGCATGTAGATCTGCAACATCTCTACATTGACGGCTCCAAGTTTGAAGCTTCTTCTTTTTCTTTTCCGGCAATTCTTCCCACATACTCTCAACCAGTTCACACAAAAACTGCCGATCATCTACATTATCAACCAAAATCATTTCTTTAGCACCATGATACGGCGGTTCCATCTCGGCATCCGGCATTAGCCTCAATGCCATCGGGACCGGCTTCACCAAAAGTCTGTTATCATATATTCCACCAAAAATCCTTCCACGGTAATAAAGGATATATGCGCCCATCATTGCCCTGCTGCTGACTTCATCCAGTCCTGATAATTGTTCCATAACAAAATCCAAATACTCTTTTGTTGATGCCATATTATTTTCCTCCATACCATTAGGCTCTCTTTATCGGGTGCCTGATTACAGTCTTCAGCTTCTCCGGTGCTACCTTCCGCGCATCACTCAGATAAATCTCGTGGTGCATTCTCTGATCCGTTATATCAAGTGTATATCCCTGTTCTTCCATAAATCTGTGCATTGCATCTACCGTAGCAGGCTCATCGTCATACGATCCGATATGCATACACTGTACACATAAGCCCTCCTCATAGGAAATAAACTCAACCTTAGAAAAATCCTGTTTTTTCTTTGCCGTAGCTTTCCTGACAGCCCAGTCGAAATCTTCCATGGTAACAAAATCCGGCAATCGAATAACAGAGACCCACTTAAAATCTTCCTTATGAGCATAATCGATTCCGGATACTCCGTCTCGCCTGCCGGCTCGGTCGGTTCGCAGCATGGCGTCCCCTGGACGCCGCTCACCCTGCCACCAGAATCCCTCTAATGGCGGCACGACATAATCGAAATATCCATCAATCTGATGGTCTCCCTTTTTGCTCATTTTAATTGTAAATGCAATTCCATACAGAAGCCCGATAGCCTGCTTGTATTCTCCATCTGCATCATTTGGATTGCCACTTCCCCTCACCGCTATGTAATTCATTTTCGGAACAGTTACGATAGACGGTATGCCCTTCGGCATATAAAATTCTTTATATTCCTTCTTGTAGTCAAAAGCCATATCCTTTACACCCCTACAAGTCCTTCTCTTCATAAGGCTTATTCCAGGAACCAATCTCTATCAGATTTCCTTCCGGATCAGCGATATAGCAGGTTCTCTGTCCCCAAGGTTCAAGTTCCGGTTCAAGCACAGATGTTGCACCATTTTCCACAGCCTTCTTGTATGCCTCGTCCACCTCTTCAAAAGTATCAACATATAGAGCTATTTCAGAATGACCATTCAGATCCTTGATATATTCATATCGCCGGTTTGTCATCTTCTCAAAATTATTCCTCCCATACATCAAAAAAAGTGTTCCGTCTTTCACAAGATAAACATTGGAAGTATTCTCTTCTTCCTTAATTTCAAATCCGAGAACATCCTTGTAAAAACGAATCATCTTTGCCATATCATCAACAAACAACCCAAAACCGTCTAATCTCATTTTCCTAATCCTCCATAGATTTTTAATATATCCTCTGCATTCCTGCGAATAATGTCCTGCACTTCTTCCGGCTCAAGCACCTCTACTTTTGCTCCAAATGTCATAAGCCATGTCACAAGGTTTTCCATATCCGTATAGTCTGCTGAAAAGAGCAGCCTTCCATCGTCCGTTTCTGTAAAGCAGTTCGATCCAAATTCTTCAACCAGCCGCCACTTCATATCTTGTGTGAAAAGAGCTTTTACCTTTATCCCACCCGGAAATATCTTTTCATTTGACAAATCCGGCATTGGTACATCTCTACGCAGAAATCCACGGTCTGTTTCAACAACACAATCCATACGGTTCAGTTTGAACAGCCTGTAATCTTTACGTTCTAAACACCACCCCCATACATACCAGCTCGACCACTGGAAAACCAGATAATATGGTTCCACCCTTCGGTTGCTCTCTCCGGACGGAGCATAATACTTAAATCGTATGATGTGCCTGTTTTCTATTGCACTCTGTATTACCTCGATCTTTGGTGCAAGAGAACCCTTATACCATGAAGATAAGTCAATCAGCATAGAGTCTCTTTCACTGATGAACTCTGATGATCCGGTCTGGATTTTCTCCATCAGCTGACTGTAGTACCTGCTTCCGCTCACACTGTCAAGACTCCGCAAACCCGCAAGAATCATCTGCATATCTTTGGAACTCAAAATCGTCCTGTCCATACGATATCCATCCATAATACTGATGCCACCGCCAGTACCCTGTGCAGTTTTTATAGGAATACCTGCTTTACAAAGGTCTTCAATATCCCGATTTATTGTCCTTCGAGATACCTCAAATCTTTCTGCCAGTTCAGGAGCCGTTGTCTTTTCTTCCTGCAGTAAGATTGACAATATACCGATAAGTCTATCTATTTTCATCGTTTCTTACACTCCATACATATCATACCTGATTCAACACGACAGCTATATGTCATGTTTATTATATCCGCGAAAATTCTTTCTGTAAACAAAAAGCCTACGAACATCAGGTTTTATTCCCAATGTCCGAAGGCTCAATAACATTAGTTGAATTCTTGTTTAGCAATATTTTTTACAGTGCATATATTCTTATGCATTGTATTATTTTTTGCTTTTACATCAGTTCCTTGAATTTTTTTACGTTTTCGGCAGCATCGCCTTTAAAGACAGCTGAACCGGCTACGATGATGTTGGCACCGGCATCAAGGGCGGCTCTGACGTTGTCGGTGTTGATTCCACCGTCTACTTCGATGTCTGCATGAAGCTGGTTTTCATCGAGCAGTTTTTTGATGCGGCGTATTTTATCGAGGGATTCCGGGATGAATTTCTGTCCGCCCGCGCCCGGTACGACACTCATCACCAGTACCATATCAACCTGATTCAGATACGGTTCTATGGCTGATACCGGAGTATCTGGATTTAAGGTGATTGCAGGCTTTATGCCGAGCTGGCGAATTGCCTCTAAGGTTGCTGCAACGTCTTTGCAGGCTTCGACATGTACAGTGATGATATCTGCTCCGCAGTCTGCAAAGTCTTTGACATAACGGATGGGTTCATCTATCATTAAATGCACATCAAACACCCTTTTGGTGCAGGAACGGATGGATTTGATGACCGGCATGCCGTATGAGATGTTTGGTACGAACTGTCCGTCCATGACATCTATATGCACGTACTCCGCGCCTGCCTTGTCGATAGCTGCAATTTCCTCTCCCAGTTTTTTAAAGTCCGCCGATAACAGCGATGGTGATAAAATATTCATGTTTCTTTTGATTCCTTTTTTAATACTTTTTTTGTTCTTTTAATTCCTGATACATTGTAGTATAACTCTCATAGCGCATTTTATGAATCTTTCCATCAGAAACTGCCGCTTTTACGGCGCAGTCCGGCTCATTCATATGCACACAGCCGTTAAACCGGCAGCTGCCCTCAAGTGGTTCAAATTCCGGAAAATAAAAACGCAGGTCTTCTTTTTCCAACTCCGGCAGATTCATTGAAGTAAATCCCGGTGTGTCCATCAGATACGACCGTCCGCTGATATGAAATATCTCGGAATGTCTTGTCGTATGGCGTCCTCTGCCGATTTTGCTGATGCCGCCTGTTTCCATCCTTGCATCAGGAAGTAAAAGATTGGTCATAGAGGACTTTCCCACACCGGAAGGCCCTGCAAGTACCGTTGTTTTACCTTCAAGAATCTCACATACTTTATCAATTCCTGTTTTTTCATAGGTACTGGTAAAAACAATCTGGCAGTCCGCGCCTGCGTAAATCTCCCGCAGACGCTCTTTTTCATCTGCTCCGATTAAATCTTCCTTATTAAAACAGATCACGGTCGGTACGTTCTGATAATCCATCATCACCAAAAAGCGGTCCAATAAATGAAAATTCGGCTCAGGATTTGCTGCCGCAAAAATAACCATTGCCTGGTCTACGTTTGCTGATGCCGGACGGATTAATTCATTTTTTCTTGGCAGAATCTCCGTAATATTACCTTTTGCCTGTTCTTCATCGAGTACTTCAATTGCAACCAAATCGCCGACCAGCGGCTTTACTCTGCGGTTTCTGAAAATGCCCTTTGCCTTACATTCATAAATGGTATCCGTTTCTTCCGCATAAACATAATAAAATCCTGCAATGCCTTTAATAATCTTTCCCTGCATACACGCTCCTGTTACTGTGCCGTATTACTGCCGGAAGCTGCCGTTGTCTTGACGGCTGCGGTTGTAGACTGGCTTGCTGCCGTTGTTGCAGGTTCTGTTGCCTTCTGATAGTGGCTGACTACGATTGTTACGGTTGTACCGCTCTCTAAAGATTCGCCTGAATTGTAACCCTGTGCCGTTACCAGTCCGTAGGTACCGGAGGTGGACTGATATGTTACAGACGGAACGAGTCCCTGGTCTTTGATTGCCTGCTTTGCAGCATCTTCTGTCAGACCGATAACATTTGGCATCTTTGCATAGCTGACCTTTTTACCCTGACTGACTGTAATTGTTACGGTATCTCCTTCTGATGCCGATGCATTTGCAGAAGGCGACTGGCTGATAACATTCCCCTGTTCTACAGAATCGCTGTAATCATATTCGACATCTACCGAAAATCCTGCACTCTTTAATGTTGATGTTGCCTTTGACTCAGACATACCGACAACATTATTGACCTTTACGCTGTCAGGTCCTGAACTGATGGTTAATGTAATCGTTGTATTTTTTGCAACGGATGTACCCTGCTTTGTACCCTGGGAAATGACATTGCCTTTTTCAACGGTTGAGGAAGCCTGATAACTTGCCTTATAGCCGAGTCCGACCTTATTTAATTCTTCCTTGGCTTCGTCTTCTGTCTTGCCGACTACGTTTGGAACAGAAACCTTTTCGGAAGAGGCTGTTGTAGCATTTGCCTGTGTCGTCTGCGCTGTTGTTTTTTCACTCTTTCCGCCAAATGAAACACCGCCTACCAGCTTTACAATCACAAATACAGCAATAATTAAAATAACCGCAATGATACCGACACCAATCCACTTTGTCATCTTATCGAGTTTATCGTTATTCTCATCGTCAATATCCAGTGTTTCATCATCATCATCTTCATCATCTGTAAGTCCGTCTGATAAATCACCGTCATCATCATTAAGATAATCATCTTCAATGTCGTCTTCCTCATCGGAAGAATTCTGTGGCTGCTCTGTCTGCTGTGCATACATCGGTGCAATTTTAACAAAGTCTTCTTCCGGCATGACAAGGGACTTTTTCAAATCCGCAATCAGATCAGACACCGTCTGGTATCTTCTCTCTGTTTTTTTCTGTGTACATTTTAAAACAATCTTATCCACGCTTAACGGTACATCTTCCGCAATCTCCGACGGCGCAGGAATTGCATCCTGAATGTGCTGTACGGCTACCGCGACGGTTGTATCACCGTCAAACGGCACTTTTCCGGTAAGCATTTCATACAGTGTGATACCAAATGAATAAATGTCGCTGCGCTCATCCGAATATCCGCCTCTTGCCTGTTCCGGTGACATATAATGCACAGAGCCCATGGCTGCTGATGAATTAATTGTACTTGAAGTTGCTGCTTTGGCAATGCCAAAATCCGTTACCTTAACCTTGCCTTCTTTGGAAATAATAATATTCTGTGGCTTAATATCACGGTGTACAATATGGTGCTTATGTGCTGCTTCCATACCGTTTGCAACCTGAATGGCAATGCTGACTGCCTCTTTATAAGGAAGCTTTCCTCTTTTTTCAATATATTTTTTCAGGGTAATTCCCTCAACCAGCTCCATGACAATGTAGTGAATTCCGTTTTCTTCGCCTACATCATAAACATTGACAACATTCGGGTGTGAAAGCCCTGCTGCCGACTGTGCTTCGACCCGGAACTTGGATACAAAACTGGTATCCTGGCTAAATTCCGGCTTTAAGACTTTGATTGCAACATAACGGTTCAACTTATGGCATTTTGCCTTATAAACATCAGACATGCCGCCGTTTCCGATTTGCTCCAGAATCTCATATCTGTCCGCTAAAAACATTCCTTTTCTTAACATCCTACCATTTACCTTTCCTGTTACGGTTCTATAATCATTACAGTAATATTATCTTTTCCGCCGTTTGCATTGGCTGCTGCGACCAGATTTTTCGCAGCGGTTTCAATATCCGGGGCAGACTTTACAATCTTTAAAATATCCGCATCCTCAACCATATTGCTCAGTCCGTCCGTACACATAAGAATACAGTCATTTGGCTTTAAATCAACGGAAAACATTTCGGCCTCCACGGTATCATACCCGCCAATTGCCCTTGTAATAATATTTTTCTTTTCATGATTACGTGCCTGTTCCCTGTTAATCTCACCCATGCTGACCATTTCTTCCACTAGAGAATGATCCCTTGTAATCTGTGTAATTTCATTTCCTAAAATATATAACCGGCTGTCTCCGACATTGGCAACCCGTAAAATATTATCATACACGGTTGCCGCTACCAATGTCGTTCCCATTCCTTCATAATTCTCTGATTCCGCTGCCTTTTGTAATAACCTGCGGTTGACCTGTGTTACGGCATTGTTAATAATCGAAACCGGGTCTTTTAGCGTTGAATCCTGCACAAGCGATACAAATGTTTCTACTGTATATCTTGATGCCATGTCCCCCGCCTTATGTCCTCCCATTCCGTCTGCTACCAGAAACAGATTCGGCAGACTGCCGGTTTCAGTCAGCGAATAATAAACGTAGTCCTGATTGACACTTCTCTCCCGTCCTACATCCGTAACTGCCTGAACCTTCATCATTTCCTCCATTCCGCTGTAATTCATTATTGTTGTGATTCCATATAGCTCTTTCTTAATTGTCCACAGGCACCATCAATATCTCTGCCCATTTCCCTTCTTATTGTAACATTTATTCCGTTTCTTTCAAGCTTATTTTTAAAAGCCGCTATTGCCTGCTTTTCGGACTGCCTGTAATCGCGTTCCTTAATCGGATTGACCGGAATCAGATTCACATGGCAGTTCATGCCATGTAAAAGTCCGGACAACTGTTCTGCGCACTCCTGTGTGTCGTTGACACCTTTGACAAGACTGTACTCAAAAGAAATGCGTCTTCCAGTCTGTTTTAAATAATACCGGCAAGCTTCCATAATCTGCTCAATTGAATATTTATTGGCAATCGGCATCATGGTCTTTCTTAATTCATCATTCGGTGCATGAAGGGAGATTGCCAGCGTAATCTGTAACTGCAGGTCTGCAAGTTCCCGTATCTTATCCACCAGTCCACAGGTCGATACCGTTATATTTCTTGCGCTGATATGTAGCCCCTTGTCTGAATTGATTAATTTTAAAAACTGTACCACATTTTGAAAATTATCCATCGGTTCTCCCGAACCCATAATGACAATGTTGTCAACCCGCTCCCCGGAAATCGTCTGGATCCGGTATATCTGGTCTAACATTTCCGACGGTGCCAGATTACGCACCATGCCGTCCAGTGTCGATGCACAGAAGCGGCAGCCCATGCGGCAGCCCACCTGCGAAGAAATACACACGGAATTGCCGTGGTGATATTTCATCAGGACACTCTCAATTAAATTGCCGTCATACAGCTTGAATAAATATTTCGATGTGCCGTCAATCTGTGATACCTGCACCCGCTCTGCGGTCAGTGCCGTCAGGCGGCAGTTTTCTTTTAATGTTTTTCTTAAACTTTCCGGCAGGTTTGTCATCTGATCAAAATCCGTTACCAGTTTCTGATGCAGCCACTGATACACCTGTGATGCCCGGAATTTTTTCTCGCCCAGCTGCTCAAAATATGCCTGCAGCTGTGCTTCATCCATTGATTTAATATCTATTAATTCTAAAGAATCGTTATTCACACTTTTTCTCCGTTCCGCAGGTATTTTAAAGTTTCTTTCGGAATTTCACCATAAAAAATCCGTCTGTTCCGTCTATGCCCGGCAGAAGCTGTTTCGCACTGCCTTCGCGTATAAATGGAAAGTTCTTTTCAAACCATGCGGCATTCTCTTCATTTTCCGGCCGGCTGATAGTACATGTACTGTACACCAGTGTACCGCCCGGTTTTACATACTCCTGCACAACCGTTAAGATTTCACGCTGTAATGATGCAAGCTGTTCAATCTTTTCAATATCCGTATGATACTTGATATCCGGCTTTCTGCCGATAATGCCAAGTCCCGAACACGGCAGATCCGCAAGCACAATATCGGCACTTTCCTTTGATGCCGTATCGGAAACTCTTGCATCCCACTCTTTTACAGAAATGTTATCCAGTCCGAGCCGCGCTATATTTTCACGGATAAGCTGTGTCTTTAACGGTGTTAAATCTCTCGCCTCAACACTGCCGTCTGTAAGTTTTAATGCTACATTCATGCTCTTTCCGCCCGGTGCCGCACATACATCAATAATACGGTCATGTGGTGCAGGAGATGCCAGTTCTCCCGCAAGCATGGAACTGATGTCCTGTACAAAAAATTCACCCCGCTGAAAGCTTTCACAGGCAAGCAGATAATCATATCCTGTAATTTTTAACGCATACGGAAGTCCTTCCACTGCCTCAGCCTGAATATTTTCACTGAGCAGCTGTGCCTTTAATTCCTCTACCGTAAGCTTTTTCGTATTACAACGGATATACGTTGTCTTTTCCTTATAAAAGCCCGCAAGTATGGATTCTACTGTTGTATCATCAGCCTGTTTCTTAAAAAATGCCACCAGTTCTTCCGGCATGGAATAACGCACGGATAAATATTTTACCGGTTCTTTTTTCTGATCCGGATATTCGCAGGCGCAGTCATTTCTTGCAATATTTCTTAAAACACCGTTTACAAAGCCTTTTAAATTCACAAAATGGCGTTTCCCTGCCAGCTTTACCGCTTCGTTGCAGACTGCTGATACCGGCACATTATCCATATATTTCAGCTGATACACCGACATCTCCAAAAGACTGCGGATCAGCGGTTTCATCTTCCTTACCGGTGTTTTGGAATACTGATTAATGATATAATCCAATTCGATCCGCCGTTCCAGCGTTCCCTGTGCCAGCCTTGTAATAAAGCTGCGCTGGTGCTTTAACAGATACTGGTATTTTTTGAGTGCCGCACCAATCACCAGATGGCTCATGGCTTCGGGGCGGTTTAATTCCAGCAGAATATCCAGTACAATTTCGCGTTCATTAACGCTGTCTGCCATATCCTTTGTTGTCTTGTCTTTAGTCACGGTCATTTCCTCCAAACAGGCGAAGCAGTCTTAATAACTGCAATACTGCGGTTGCCGCAGCCGCAACATAAGTGAGTGCCGCCGCAGATAAAACCTTTCTTGTATCCGATACTTCATCTTTTTGTAAAATTCCGGTTTCGGACAACAGCTTTAATGCCCTGCCGGATGCGTTAAATTCGACCGGAAGCGTCACAAGCTGAAACAATACCGCCGCCGAAAACATCAGAATACCAATCATAATCAATGTATGACTGCCGCCAAAGAAAATGCCAAGAATAATAAAAAGCCACGATAACTGTGAGCCTATATTGGCAACCGGCACAAGTGCGCTTCGAAATGACAGCGGTGCATAGCCTCTTGCATGCTGGATCGCGTGTCCGCACTCATGTGCCGCAACACCGACTGCCGCTACCGATGTACTCGCATAGACGGCATCAGAAAGATTTAATGTCTTGTTTCTTGGGTCATAATGGTCTGTCAGTTTTCCCGATACCCGCTGGATTGCCACATCATAAATGCCCTGTGACTGCAAAATACGTTCTGCCGCCTGCGCTCCGGTCATGCCTGAGCGGCTGCGTACCCTGGAGTATTTTGAGAATCTGGAATTGACCAGAAACTGTGCAAACAGTGAAATCAGTGCTGATATGACAATCAGCATATACGTTGGGTCATAATAATAGTAACCATAATATCTTCCCGGCATAATATCCTCCAATCCGCAGACATTCCAATGTCGGAGGATACGCGAACTGAATGAATTCAGTTCTGCGATAAGGGCAGATTGATAATGCCTGCTTTATCAATCTGCCGTATGAACAGGCTTAAATATAAGGCCTGTTCATACTTTCCTCCAATCCGCAATCTAAATTATTTTCCGAGTTCCATTCCTTTTTCCAGATGGCTTCCACGTAAGAAAGCATCCGATGTCATGCGCTTTTTACCCTCTGCCTGGACTTCATTGACTTTTAACAAATCCTTTCCGCACCCGATAAAAAAGGTGTGTGGCAGCACTGCTGCAATCTGTCCCGGCTCTGCACCTTTAAAATCTGTGCTGTATTCCGGAAATTCTGCTTCTGCCTGTTCCTTTGTATACACATCCGCATCCCAGATTTTGAGCATTTTCCCGTTTAAATGAGTAAATGCGCTCGGCCACGGATTCAGTCCGCGAATCAGCCGCTCTAATGCATCCGCTTCCTTTGAAAAATCCAGCTCACCGAATGATTTTTTTATCATCTTTACATAAGAAGCTTCTTCTTCGTTCTGCTTCTGCGGCTTTAAAGTTCCGGCTTTCGCCTCCTCTAAGGTCTTTACAAGAAGCTGTGCGCCTACATCGCTTAAACGGTCAAACAGACTGCCGCCGGTTTCCTTCGGGTCAAGCTTTACTTTTTCTGTTAAAAGAATATCTCCGGTATCCAATCCTTCATTCATCTGCATGGTTGTTACACCGGAATATTCACAACCGTCAATGACTGCCCACTGAATTGGCGCCGCACCACGGTATTTCGGAAGCAGGGAAGCATGGACATTGATACAGCCGTATTTCGGCATATGAATAATTTCTGCCGGAAGCAGTTGTCCGAATGCCACAACTACAATCACATCTGCTTCATATCCTCTTAATTCTTCAATAAATGCTTCTTCTCTGGCACGCTGTGGCTGTAATACCGTCAGATTGTGCTTTAACGCCGCTTCCTTGACCGGTGACATGCTCATTGCACCGCCTCTGCCCTTTGGCTTATCCGGCTGTGTCACAACCGCCGCCACTTCATGTCCGGCGGCAAGCACGGCCTCTAGTGTTCCCACCGAAAAATCCGGTGTACCCATAAAAATAACTCTCATATACTCTCCATTTCCGGACGACTTTACTGCAAAACAGCGATTTTCCGTCTGCCTTTTAAAATACCTGCTTTATCGGAAAGCAGCATCTGCATAAATAAACTTCAATTTATGGTTTATTTACGCTTCATCGTCCTCTTTATCAATCTGCATCATTTCAGTTGCTTTATCAACATACATCACACCGTCAAGGTGGTCGATTTCATGGCACAGACATCTTGCAAGCAGTTCTGTTCCTTCGATAATGTACTCCTGCATATTTTCATCATATGCCTTGACCTTTGCATAGTTTGGACGGGTTACGATACCGACTTTATTCGGCACGCTCAAACACCCTTCCTGACCGGTCTGCTCGCCGCTTGTTTCCAGAATAACCGGATTAATCAGCACTAACGGTTCTTCACCGCAGTCAATAACTACAAGGCGTTTTCTGATACCGACCTGCGGTGCGGCAAGTCCGACACCGTCCGCATCATACATTGTTTCAAACATATCATCAATTAATTCCTGAATTCTCGGTGTAACCTCTGTAATTTCTTTTGCTTTTTTTCTTAAAATTTCATCGCCTAAAACCCTGATATTTCTAATCGCCATTTTTATCCTCTTTCTATATTTTATATTTTCTATCAATTAAAATCAAACTGCAGTCCAATGCTGCGAAACAATGTATTTTCCCTGCAAAGCGTTTCCAGCCTGTCCTTGCACGCTGTCAGCTTCTCATAAGCCGTAGCTTTTAAATACACAACCTGATTATAATAATCATTTCTTTTATAAACACCTGCTGCAACCGGACCTGTAATGCGTACCTGTTCTTTTTTCCATTCGGGAATTACTTCCTTTAAAAAGGTACATGCGGCAAGCAGCTGTTCTTCATTTTTTGAAGAAAGGGTCACCATCAGCATATTGCAGACCGGCGGATAATCCATAATCGAGCGGAAAGCAATTTCTTCCTCATAAAATTGCTCATAATTCTGCGCCGCGGCGGCGGCAATGCTGTAGTGCTGCGGTGTATATGTCTGAATCACGACTTCTCCTGCCCGCTTTCCGCGTCCCGCTCTGCCTGCCGCCTGTGTCAGCAGTTCAAAGGTCCGCTCTGCCGCCCGGTAATCTCCGGCATACAGCGACATATCTGCCGCCAGTACACCTACCAGCGTTACATTGGGAAAATCATGCCCCTTTACAATCATTTGCGTTCCTACTAATATATCGGCTTCCTGCGCCGAAAATGCAGCCAGTATCTTTTCATGGCCTTCCTTGCCTGCCGTGGTATCCATATCCATGCGCAAAACCCGCGCCTGCGGATACATTTTTTTCACAGCTTCCTCTATCTGCTGTGTACCGGCACGAAATCCTGAAATATACTTTGAGCCGCATACCGGACACCGTGTAACCCGCGGCTGTTCGTACCCGCAGTAATGGCAGACCATTTTCCCGTTTTTATGCTCGGTAAGGGAAATATCGCAGTGCGGGCATTTTAAAACATGTCCGCACATACGGCAGGACACAAATCCCGCATAGCCTCTTTTATTTAAAAAAAGTATAATCTGTTCCTTTGCCGCCAGCCTCCGCTGTATCAACTCCTGTAAACGGCGTGAAAAAACAGAGCGGTTGCCGCACTTTAATTCTTCCCGCAAATCCACCGTATATACGGCAGGCAGTGTGCCGCTTGCACGCCGGGGCAGTTCTAACAGGGTATATTCGTTTTTCTTTGCCCGGTAAAATGCCTCTACGGACGGTGTCGCCGAGCCGAATACCACACCTGCGCCGCACATTTTGGCAATGTGGACTGCCGTTTCCCGCGCATGGTAACGCGGCGCCTGTTCACTTTTATAAGCCCCTTCGTGTTCTTCATCCATGATGATAAGCCCAAGATTTGTAAAAGGTGTGAACAAAGCGGAACGCGGTCCGATCATAATGCTGATTTCTCCGCGCATGGCACGTAAAAACTGGTCATACCGCTCTCCCTTGGACATTCTAGAATGTAAAACCGACACCTGACTGCCAAACCGCCTGTAAAAACGCTGTACCGTCTGAAAGGTCAGGGCGATTTCAGGAATCAGGACGATTGCCTGTTTTCCCTGCGCCGTCACGTGCTGTATCATTTCAATATAACAGAGTGTCTTTCCGCTTCCTGTTACACCGTACAGCAGCCACGGTTTCCGCTCCCCCGCATCAAACTGTGTACAAAACTGCGTGACCGCCTTCTGCTGGGCTTCATTTAAAATGAGCCGTTCCTGTCCGTGGGCTGTTTCCCGCACCGGATTACGATACAGCTCCTGTGTTTCCACCGTAATGACATTTTGCTTTTCCAATGCCTGAATTGTCTGTGTCGTTATCTGATACTGCTCCTTTAAAACTGCCGTGTCCAGTCCGTTCTCATCTGTTTTACAGAGTGCTTTTAACAGCCGCACCCTTGCCACGGCATTTTTCTTTTCATACAGTGCCAGATATTCTGCCGTTTTTTCCTTTGATACGGCAAGGCGCACTGTCTTTTTTTCTTTCTGTCGCACTTTTTCCTTTACCGGAAGCACCGTTTTTAAAGCCTGATTCATTGTCGAGCCGTACTGCTTTTTTAACCACGCCGCAAGCTGTATCATACGTCCGACTGCCTGAATCCCGCTTTGAGATACGCTGTCGATGTCTTTTATTTTCTCAGCCGGAATCTTGGGGGTACTGCCGATACCGATGACATATCCTGTCAGCAGACGGTTTCCCCTGCCAAACGGAATCTGCACCATAACCCCAATCTGCACTTCATTTTCCAATTCGGGAGGAATTCTGTACTGAAAGGTTTTATCCAGTTGTTCCTGTGAAATATCCACAATAATATCTGCGTACATGGTGCCTCCTTTTTTGATTGGACGGACATTATCCGTATATTAATCCCGGCATTTTAAACATTTTTTTCCGCCAGTTCTTTTAAAACTTCGGCAATCAGCACTCTTTCATCCATCGGATGCTTCACGCCCTTGATTTCCTGATAGTCTTCGTGGCCTTTTCCGGCAAGGACAATAATATCGCCCGGTTCGCCGTGTTCAATCGCATAGCGGATTGCTTCTTTTCTGTCTGTAATGCTGATATATTTTCCGTCTGTCTTTGAAATGCCGGTTTTAATATCTTCAATAATGGCTTCCGGGTCTTCAAATCTCGGATTATCCGATGTAATAATCGTAAAATCTGCCAGTTTTCCCGAAACCTCACCCATTTCAAAACGTCTTTCCTTAGAGCGGTTGCCGCCACAGCCGAATACGCACACCAGACGGTGTGGGTTATATTCTTTTAATGTTTCAAGTATACTCTTTAAAGACATAGCATTATGGGCATAATCAATCATCAGTGAAAATTCATCAGATACCTTTACCAGCTCGATCCTGCCCTTGACTTTGACTTCTGCCAGTGTCTTTTTTAACGTTTCCTGCGGCACCTGAAAATGTCTTGTAACCGCAATCGCACACAGTGAATTATAAACCGAGAACTTTCCCGGAAGATTGAGTGCCACGTCCATGTCCAGCGCACCGGTACAACGGTATGTAAGTCCCACCGTGCCTCTTTCATGCTTTAAGCAGATGTCGCAGGCTCTAAGCTGTGCTTTTTCCGATAAACCGTAAGTTTCAATTTCACAGGTCGCATTTTTAATGACTTCTGCCGTATGCTTGTCGTCTGCATTGACAATGCCTGTTTTACACTGGCTGAAAAGCTTTGCCTTGCATGCCAGATATTCTTCAAAAGAAGCGTGTTCATTCGGTCCGATATGATCCGGTTCAAGATTGGTAAATACACCGATGTCAAATAAAATACCGGCGGTTCTGTCAAGCTTTAAGCCCTGTGAGGAAACCTCCATGACAACTGCCTTACAGCCTGCCTTTACCATTTTGGCAAACGATTCATGAATCTGATAAGACTCCGGTGTTGTATTGCAGGATGCCCAGCTTTCATCACCGATAATCGTTTCGATTGTACCGATTAAACCGGTTTTAATACCGCAGGCTTCCAGCACGTTGCGGATCATATAGGTTGTCGTTGTCTTTCCCTTTGTCCCCGTAATGCCGATTGTAAACAGCTTTTCTGCCGGATTGTCAAAATATGCGGCTGACATGAATGCCAGTGCATATCTTGTATTTTCAACCGAAACCACCGTTACCGTATCTGGAATCTGCGCCAGATATTCTTCCTTGCAGCCCTGCTGTACCACAATCACGGAAGCCTTCTGTTCTACTGCCGCCTGAATATATGTGTGTCCGTCACTGACCGCACCCACGATGCAGACAAATGCCGTATTTTCCCTGACTTTTCTAGAATCTGAAGTCAGACTTTCCACCTGCGTTTCCACACTCCCCGAAACCAGTGTATAAGAAAGCTTCTCCAGCAACTTTGATAAATTCATACTAATCCTCGTTTCTGAGCAACTTGTTGCGAAGAGGCGATGAGAAATTCGCACAAGCGATTTCTCATCTGCCATCATAGCTATTTGTTTTTGCTCAGAAACAAATAGCTGTGTGAACAAGCTTTCATTTATGGCTTGTTCACACTACTCCAATTCCGCAGGCATTTTAATGCCGGAGGAATCGCGAGCCAAATGTTAGATTTGGCTCTGCGATAATACACTTTGTGACGCCTGCGGCACAAAGTGCTATGCGAAAATCTTTGATTTAAGGATTTTCGCATTTCCCTCTAAAATAATCCCACAATTTTATTATTTTCTTCATCAAAATCAATACCGTACGCCGCCGGTTTCTTTGGAAGTCCCGGCATGGTGAGTACCTTGCCTGTCAGGACAACCACAAAGCCTGCGCCTGCATTGATATAAACTTCACGGACATTAATCGTGAAATTTTCCGGACGTCCGAGCAGTTTCGGATTATCTGAAAGTGAATACTGTGTCTTTGCCATGCAGACCGGAAGATTTCCAAAGCCCATTTCTTCAATGTGCTTTAATTCTTTCTTCGCGGCATCGGAATACGTTACGCCGTCTGCACCGTAGATTTCTTTTGCCACGGTTTCAATCTTTTCTTCCAGAGAAGCTTCATCTTTATAAAGCGGTTTAAATTCAGACGGTTTTTCCACAGCCTTTAATACCTTTTCAGCCAGTTCTACGCCGCCTTCGCCGCCTTTTTCCCACACCTTTGCCAGTGCAAATTCACAGCCCTGTTCTTCACAGTGTTTTTTAATAAACTCATATTCTTCCTGTGTATCGGTAATAAATGCATTTAAGGTTACAACAACCGGCACACCATACTTCTTAATATTTTCAATGTGCTTATCAAGGTTTGCAATACCCTTCTTTAAGGCTTCCATATTTTCCTGTCCAAGTTCGTCCTTTGGCACACCGCCGTTATACTTTAATGCACGCACGGTCGCTACAATGACAGCCGCAGCC